>JAABUZ0100001333.1_pt1 | contig 47916 bp, 48 predicted proteins | sample 5562091 | NCBI WGS metagenome assembly JAABUZ01 (sample SAMN12813069, study PRJNA571459) | rock metagenome | isolation source: Antarctica rocks | place: Antarctica: Victoria Land, Linnaeus Terrace sud | collected 2015-12-21 | reverse complement strand
CGATCAGCCTGCACCGCAAAGCCGGCGCCACCAACATCGCCGCAGCATGCCGGACCGTCAGCCGGCACCCCGGACGCGTCCTCCCGCTCCTCGGATAACGCTCAAATCAACTTTGCCGGGGCCCTGCGTGGTGACCGAACACCATCTGATCACCCGGGCCTGCCGGTGCGGTGCGCGCACGACCGGGCTGGCGCCGGTGGGGGTGCACGCTCCAGTGCCCTACGGGCCGCGGGTCACCGCCGCGCTGGTCTACCTCTACCAGGGCCAGTTCCTGTCCAAGGCCCGCACCGCGCAGGCGATGTCGGATCTGTTGGGAGTGCCGGTCTCGGAAGGGACCGTCGCGGCGGTGACTGCCCGCGCGGCCGCCGCGCTCACCGTCCCGGGTGGGTTCACCGACACGGTCCGCGACCAGCTCCGCGACGGGCCACTGATCCACGTCGATGAGACCGGGCTGCGCGTCGCGGGCCGGTTGCACTGGCTGCATTCGGCTGGCACCAGGGGCCTGACGTTGCTGGGCGTGCACCGGCGCCGCGGCCGGGAAGCGATCGACGCCTTCGGGGTCCTACCCGGCTACACCGGGATCGCGGTGCACGACGCGTGGGCTCCCTACGACACCTACCCCGGTGCCCGCCACGTCCTGTGCGGCGCGCACCTGCTGCGGGAGCTGACCGCCGTGGTCGACCACCACCAGCTCGGCGCCACCACCAGCCCGGTGGGTGGCTGGTGCTGGGCCGGGCAGGCCCTCGACGCCCTGCTGGCGATCAAGACGATCACCGACCCGGCGAACACGACCAGCCGAAACCCCGACCCGGCCGAGCTGTCCCACCACCGCCGGCGGTTACCGGACGCCGCCATCATCGGCGCCGACCCCGCTGCGCACCCCGACCCCGGCCCGTTGGGCAAGAAACACCGGGCCCTGGCCCGCCGGATCCGCGACCGCGAAACCGACTACCTCGCGTTCACCACCGACCCCACCATCCCGTTCGACAACAACCTCGCCGAACGCGACATCCGCATGACCAAGATCCGGCAGAAGATCTCCGGCTCCCTACGCACCCTCACCGGCGCCGAGCACTTCGCCGCGATCCGGTCCTACACCGCCACCGCTGGCAAAAACAGCGTCAACGTCTACCAGGCTCTCGTCCAACTCGCCGAGGGCAATCCCTGGCTGCCCCAAGCCACCTGACCAGTCACCTTGAAGCCACCTGACCAGTCACCTTGAAGCTTTCGTCACCGACGGAGGGGCTTCCGTCATCGAGGCCCTCGCCAACGCCAACGCCGCCGAAAAGCAGGGCCTGTACGAGGACCTCGGCCTGTCACTGACGTACCACCAGGCGACCCAGGTCATCGACGTGAGGCTGGAGCCGGGCCTGTCATGGGCAAATCGTGCGTGTCCGAGGGGGGACTTGAACCCCCATGCCCTTTCGGGCACTAGCACCTCAAGCTAGCGCGTCTGCCATTTCCGCCACCCGGACGTGGTGTCGTCCGCGGGGTGCGACCTCCACGGCGACGGCAGGAACCCTACCCGACGGCCCCTGTCCGTCCGGCGCCATCCGCACGGAGGACCGGCCGCTGTCGGCGCACCTCGCTACCCTTACGCGTCGGCCGGCGTACACCGGCTCCCTGACCTTGGAGGATCTTGTGGCCACCGCCGCCCGTACCCGTCTGCGCCCGACCGTGGCTGCAGCCCTCGCCCTCACGACCGCCGGCGCCTTCGCGCTCAGCGGGTGCGGCAGCAGCGGGGCCGGCGCCTTCGGCAAGGGCACACAGAAGACCGCTGAGCAGAGCAAGGCGCCCAGCGACCCCAAGGCGCAGCTCGCCGCGGGTGTCGACAACCTGACCGCCGGGTCCGCCCTCACGTCGGTCGTCAAGTACGGCGGGACCGAGGCTCAGCTGACCGACGTCATCAAGGCGCAGCACCCGACGCTGACGGCCTCGGACATCCAGGGCATCAAGGCGCTCACCACCGGCGACCTGACCTTCTCCGTGCAGGCGGCCGCCGGCAAGACGCTGAAGCAGGTGCAGGCCGACGCGAAGCCGGGCGAGTCCAACGCCTCCTTCCTGGTCGACTACGACGGCGGCCCCCTGGTGCAGCTGCGCACGATCGGGCAGGACGCCTACTTCCAGGGCGACGCCAAGCGCATCCTTGCCTTGGCGAAGGTCAGTGACGCGCAGGCGCAGCAGACCGTCGCCCAGCTGCCGCCGCAGTACTCCTTCGTCAAGGACGCCTACGCCGGCAAGTGGCTCAAGGTCGACGCGGCGTCGCTGTCGATGGTGCAGGGCCAGCTCAAGTCGCTCTCCGGCACCGCAGCAACGCCTGACGCCACCGCGCAGAAGCAGCTCATCGCCCAGCTGCAGGCGGCGCTGAGCAGGGACTTCACGGTGACCCGCAAGGAGAGCACCGCCAAGGGCGACCACCTCGTGCTGACCGCTCCGCTGCGCAGCCTTGCCACCGACCTCACCGGCGTCCTGGCCAAGCTCCCCGGCGGCGCGACCGTCACCAAGAGCCTCGACCTGTCCAAGGTGCCCGACCGGCCCATCATCGTCGACGCCTACGTCAAGGGCACGGCACTCGAGGAGCTCTCGCTCAACGCCGCGCAGTTCGCCGACCCCGCCAACCCCGACGACAAGGCGCTCGTCGGCAAGGACCTCCCGATCGTGATCGACTTCAGCAGCGCGAGCGTCGACATCAGCGCGCCGGCGACGAGCACGGCGGTCGACCTCGGCGCCTTGCTCAAGCAGTTCGGCGGCGCACTCGGCGGCGCGTCGGGCGGCTCCACCTCCTGACCCGGCGGCTCCTGTCACAGCGATGGGGTAGGCAGGGGCCATGAGCAGCGCAGACGGCCCCGCGGCCGAGGTCACCAGCCTGTGCCAGGCGCTCCTGCGCTTCGACACCAGCAACTACGGCGACGGCCGCGGGCCGGGGGAGCGGGCAGCGGCCGAGTGGGTCGCCGGCCAGCTCGATGACGCCGGGCTCAGCCCCACGGTGCTGGAGAGCGCACCCGGTCGCGCCAGTGTGGTCGCCCGCCTGGAGGGTGCGGACCGCTCGCGCCCCGCCCTGCTGCTGCACGGGCACCTCGACGTGGTCCCGGCCGACGCCAGCCACTGGCAGGTCGACCCCTTCGCCGGCGACCTCCAGCCCGGTACGGGGCCCGACGTCGGCGAGACCTACCTGTGGGGCCGAGGCGCGGTCGACATGAAGGACATGGTGGCGATGACGCTCGCCGTGGCGCGGGCCCGGGCCACCGAGGGCCGCCTGCCACCGCGCGACATCGTGCTCGCCTTCGTCGCCGATGAGGAGGCCGGTGGGGTGATGGGCGCGCAGTGGCTGGTCAAGGAGCACGCCGAGCTCTTCGCCGACGCCACGGACTGCGTCGGCGAGGTCGGCGGCTTCTCCGTCACCGTGCCGGGCGACCGGCGTATCTACCTCGTCGAGGCCGCGCAGAAGGGCATCAGCTGGCTGCGCCTCACCGCGCACGGCCGCGCCGGCCACGGCTCCTTCCTCAACGACGACAACGCCGTCACCGCGCTCTCCCGTGCGGTGGCCCGCCTCGGCTCGTACGAGTTCCCCCAGCAGCTGATCCCGACGGTCGAGCGGATGTTGCGCGAGGTGGCCGAGATCCTCGGGCTGCCCTACGACCCGGAGGATCTCACCCCGATCCTCGCCGGCCTCGGCTCGGTGGCCCGGATCGCCGGCGCCACCTTGCGGCACACGGTGAGCCCGACCATGCTCTCCGCCGGCTACAAGGCCAACGTCATCCCGCAGACCGCGACGGCTACGGTCGACGGCCGCTTCCTGCCGGGGGATGAAGAAGGGTTCGCGGCCACCGTCGCCGAGCTCGTCGGCCCCGGCATCGACGTGGAGCGCGTCCACCACGACATCGGTCTCGAGACGACCTTCGACGGCCCGGTCGTGGAGGCGATGACGGCAGCGCTGCTGGCCGAGGACCCCGGTGCGCTGCCCGTGCCCTACTGCCTGTCCGGGGGCACCGACGGCAAGAGCTTCTCAACGCTCGGGATGCGCGTCTTCGGCTTCAGCCCGCTGCGGCTGCCCCCCGACCTCGCCTTCGCCGAGCTCTTCCACGGCATCGACGAGCGGGTGCCGGTCAGCGGCCTGGAGTTCGGCGCGCGGGTGCTCGACCGCTTCCTCGACGGCGTCTGAGCGGGCTCGGACGGGGGTCAGATGCTGAGCTGGGGCAGCGGCAGCCCGGCACCCACACGCCGGGGGTCGACCTTGCGCCGCAGGTCGACTTTGCGGGTGCCGTCCGGCCACGAGCGGTAACGCGCCAGCTCCCACCCGCCGTAGGACGCGGCGATGGAGAGCACGGTGCGCGTCTGGTCCGGGCTGGTCCCGCGAGGCAGCGCGAGCCGCTGGTACTCGTACTCCGCCACGGCCGGTGATCCTAGGTCCGTGCGGCGGTGACCACCAGCACCGCTCAAGAGGCGGTGCGCTCGAGGGCCGGCTCGCGCAGGTCCGTCACCGCGGGCTGCGGGGCCGGCGACCCTGGCACGGCCCGCAGGACGGGGACGCCCTCGGGCCGCGGACCGGCCTCGTGGTAGTCCTCCTCGACGTTCACCGCCCACACGTCGTGACCCGCACCGTCGAGGATGTTCTCCACGGTGAGCAGTGCGGTGAGCATCGAGTGGTCCTGGTTGTTGTAACGGTGCATCCCGTTGCGACCGACCGGGTGGACATTGGGAGTGTGCTCGGCCAGCCAGCCGCGGATCACGTCGACCTTCGCCGCGTAATCCTTGTCGTAGTAGGGGTACGCCTTCGGCATCCGCACGACGAAGCCACGCTCCACCTGGTCCGCCGGCACGAGGCCCAACGTCGCCAGCTCCTTGATCGCGACCTCGACCAGCTCGTCGTCGGGCATCGACCACGTCTCGTCGCCCTCGAAGACGAAGTACTCCAACCCCAGGCAGGTCCGCCCGTCCTTGACGAGGTACGGCGACCAGGACCCGTAGTTCTGGATGCGGCCGACCTTGACCTCCGGGCTGTGGATGTAGACCCAGTTGTCGGGGAAGCCCGCGCTCTCCGGCACGACGAGTGCGACGGTCAGGTAGTCGCGGAAGCTGAGCCCGTCGGCCGCCGCGCGCACCTGCGCCGGAACCGGCGGGTCCATGGCGCGCACCAGGGAGGTCAGCGCCATCGTCGACACCACCTGCTCGCACGCCCAGGTCTGCGTCGCGCCCACGTCCTGGCGCTGGCTCGGGGGTGCTCCGGCGCCCTCGCCGTACCCACCGGTGACGACGCCGGTCACCGCGTGGGCCCCGCGCCCCTCGGACCAGTGCACCGCCTTGACCTTGGTCTCCATCTCCAGCACCCCGCCAGCGGCGGCGACGTGGTCGCGGCAGGTCTCCCACATCATGCCCGGACCGAGCCGGGGGTACTGGAACTCCTCGATCAGGCTGGTGATCTCCTTCTGGTTGCGCTTGGGCAGCAGCGCGTTCCAGATGGCGTTGGACAGCGACAGGCCTTTGACCCGCTGGGCGGCCCAGTCCGAGGGCATGTCGCTGACCGGTACGCCCCAGAGCTTCTCCGTGTAGGTCTTGAAGAAGGTGCGGTAGAGCCGCCACCCGAAGCGGGCGACCAGCCAGGACTCGTAGTCGCTCTCGTCCTTGGGTGGGCGCACCTTGGCCGCGAGGTAGGACAGCACACACTTGACCGCCTCGACCGGGCCGAGGTTGCGCAGGGCGTTGGAGGCGACCAGAGGGTAGTCGTAGAGCTTGCCGCCGTAGAGGATGCGGCTCATCCGCGGCCGCATGAGGAAGTCCTCGGCCGGGAGGATCTCGTGCCAGAGCGCCTCCACCTCGGGCACCTTGGTGAAGAAACGGTGCCCACCGATGTCGAAGCGCCAGCCCTCGCGCTGGGCCGTGCGGCTGATCCCGCCGACCATGGCGTCGCCCTCGAGCACCGTCACCGGCGCCCCTCGCTTGGTCAGGGCGTAGGCCGCGGTCAGGCCGGCCGGCCCCGCACCGATGACGAGCGTGCGACCGGGGGTACGGGAGGCCACATCGCTCGGGCCGGGCCGCAGCTGCCTCGTGTGGCGCACCAGCACCTCTCCCGTCGGCCGGTCGCCCGGCTCATGGTCGCGACGGTCGGTCGCGTCCGCTCGCGGTCCGAGGTGTGGGACCGCAGCACCGACCGACCTGCTCGCCGCGCCGCGGTCCGTGCTCCAGGACCGGCCCCGCGGACAGCTCGCGTCCGGGGGATGCTCCTTAGCACTCTCCCAGATGAGGGCGCAACGAACCCACAGCCACCTGCGGTGATGCTGTGTCGTGTCCCAGCCGTGATCTCTCCGCGCCGGTGGCGACGGGCTCCTGCCGCGGGACCAGCCCGCTGTCGAAGACGGAGACGTTGCCGCCCTCCAGGTCGCGGGTGTCCCTGGTGAGCAGCTGGCGCGGCGGTCCGAGCAGGGTGCTCAGCTGGGCGACGAGGCGACCGCACTGGTCGTCGAAGGTGCGGTAACCGTCCTCCCACACGACCGCGAGGCGGTGCCCCGGCCCGACCGCCGCGTCGTAGCGCAGCGCCAGCTGTTCGGGGTCGAGCGCGGCGTTGTGCTGGGCGTAGTCGACCCAGTCGACCCGGCTCGGTCCGAGCGGGTCGTCGCCGTAGACCAGCTGGGTACGGGAGACCTGCGCCCGCGCCAGCGCCCGGTGCAGCGCGGGGGCCAGCTGGTCGGGGCACATCAGCACGACGTCCCCAGGGGCCGTCGTCTGCGCGAGTGTCGCCGCCACCAGCCCGGCGGAGGTGCGCTGGTGCTGCGCGTCCCAGCGGCCGGCGGCGGTCCCCGCGAGCACGGCCACGGCGAGCACCCCCACGGCCCACCGGCGCGGCAGCAGGCCGACACCGCGGGCCACGAGCAGCACGAAGGCGGGCAGGGCGACCACGGTGTAACGCGCTACGAAGCCCTGCCCGGCGACCATGTCGGCGGCTAGGGCCAGCACCAGCGCGCCGACCGAGAGCGCCAGCAGGGACCAGCCCACCGCGGACGCGCGAGGTCGCAGCACCAACCGTCCCGGCTCGCGCACCGCGAGCACCCCCAGCGTCGCCAGCGCGAGGAAGGCGACCCCGACGAGGGTGCCCTCGTCGCTGCCGCCCGGCCCGCCGTACCCGAGGAGGACGTCGACGAGCAGACCGGGGTGGGTCTTGGGTGCCCAGGGCGTACCGGTGTGCTGCGACTGGTAGACGAAGGCGGGCAGCTGCGGGACGAAGAGGACGACGGCGCCGGCGAGGGCGCCGACCAGCCGGCGGGCGGTCCGGTCGGTACGGGCGCGCCACAGCACCCCGAGCCCGAGCGCGGCGAGCAGGAAGAGCGCCCAGTAGTGGGTGTAGAGCAGCGCCCCGGCGGCCAGCGTCACCAAGGCCAACCGGCCGCGGGTCGGCCGCTCCAGCGCGCGGGCCAACGCCAGGCCGCCGAGCAGGGCCTCCAACAGCAGCAGGCTGTACATCCGGGTCTCGCTGGCGTACCGGATGGCGAAGGGCGACGCACTGAGCAGCAGCAGGGCGCTCACACCACCGCGCGGGCCGGCGAGGCGCCGCCCGAGCGCGGCCGCGGGCGGCAGGGCGAGCGCTGAGCAGACCAGTGACAGCGACCTCACCGCGGCGTCGGAGGTGCCGAGCTGCGAGGTCCAGCCGTGCAGGAGCAGGTAGTAGAGCGGCGGGCTCCCGTCGTGGCGCAGCGCCTCGGGCAGCTGCGACAGCGGCAGTCGCGCGATGGCGACCGACAGCGACTCGTCGAGCCACAGCGGGCCCCCGGTGGGCAGCCGGGCCAGCAGCCCGGCCACGACGGCCAGGCCGACGAGCACCGCGACCACGGTCGGGCGGCGGCGGGGTGCCCCCCGCGGACGCAGGGCAGACGCCTGCGGTGCAGCGGTCGGCGGGGCGAGCGCCGGGGCCGTGGCCATCCCCCTGATCGTACGGACGCCCTCGTCCCCCAGCCGCGGCCGGCGCCCGGCCCTCGGCCCGCGCCGTCCCGCGCCCGCGCTCTCTCGCGCCCGCCCTTGGTGCCCCCGCCCTTGGTGCCCCCGCCCCTCCCGGCACCCGGCCGCCAACTGATCATGATCTCGACCCCCTGAGCGCCTCAGGCCATGATCGAACGGGGTACGCGGGCCGCCGCCACCCAACCGATCATGCTGACGGGCCCATGGCGGCGCGAGATCATGATCAGTTGCGGTGCGCGCGCCGACGCCTGTGCGTGCGCCGACGCCGGCGCCGGTCCCTCAGCCCAGCGCGTCGAGCTCGGCGCGCAGCAGGGCCGTGAGCCGGGTCGTGCGGGGCCGGTCCCCGACCGAGGTCACCGCCCGCTGCAGCGCCGGCCCCGACACCGGGACGATCGACAGGTGGCGCTGCGCGCGGGTCAGCGCGGTGTAGACCAGCGGCCGCGACAGCATCCCGGTGGCCTCGGCCGGTACGACGAGCACGACCGCCGGCCACTCCGAGCCCTGCGCCCGGTGCACCGAGATGGCCCACCCGTGCACGAGGTCGACGAGTGCGGCAGTCGGGACGTCGACCGGGCCGCCGGGGAAGGCGACGGTCAGCCCCCCCTTCGCGCCGGCCGCCTCGGCGACCACGACGCCGACCTCACCGTTGGCGAAGCCGCGCCCCTCGGTGTCGAGGTCGAGCCGGTTGGCGGTCGCCACGACCCGGTCACCCACGTCGAAGCCCCCGACCGCCCCCGAGCCGGGGTTGAGCTCGGCCTTGAGCGCGGTGTTCAGCGCCGCGGTGCCGGCGGGGCCGCGGTGGACGGGGGTCACGACCTGCACCTCGCCCGACGAGATGCCCAGGCGCCCCGGGATCGAGGTGGTCACCAGCTGCACCGCGCGGCGGGCCGCGTCGGCGCCCTCGGCGGCGGGTACGACGACCACCTCGTACCCGGTCGTCTCGGGCGGGTCGGGGCGGGGGAGCTGACCGCCGCGGACAGCGGTCGCGAGCCGGGCGATCGCGCCGCCCTCGGCGTGGCGGTAGAGCGTGCGCAGCTCGGTGACCGGGAGCCGGCCCTCGGCCAGCACGTCGCCGAGCACCCGGCCCGGGCCCACGCTCGGCAGCTGCGCCGGGTCGCCCACGAGCAGCAGGTGGGTGCCGTCGGCGCAGGCCTCGAGGAGCGCGGCGGCGAGCTCGACGTCGAGCATCGAGGCCTCGTCCACGACGACGAGGTCGGCGTCGAGCGGCCACGTCTCCCCGCGGGAGAAGGTCCCGCTCCGACCCTGGGCGCCGAGCAGCCGGTGCAGCGTCGAGGCCGGCTCGTCGGTGAGCGCCTCCAGCCGCTTGGCCGCGCGTCCGGTCGGGGCGGCCAGCGCGACCCGCAGCCCCGCCGCCCTGACCGCCTGGACGACGGCCGCGACGGTGCGGCTCTTGCCGGTGCCAGGGCCACCGGTGAGCAGGGCGACGCCGCTGGCCAGCGCCGCCGTGACCGCGCCGCGCTGCACGTCGTCCAGCGCCCCGGCGCTGCCCTCGAGCGAGGCGAGGGCGGCGCCCTCGATCGGCTCGGCGGAGGCGACGAGCCGGGCGAGACCCGAGGCCACGGCGTCCTCGGCAGCGGCGTAACGCTCCAGCGTGAGCAGCTGGGCCTCCTCGTCGAGGAGCACCCGGCCGTCGTCGAGGGCGGCGGCGATGCCGGCCTGCGGGTCGGCCCCCGCGTTGCGGACCATGGCGGCGACCTGGCGCAGGGGGAGGGCGGTGTGACCGCCCCGGGCCGCCGCGGTGCGCAACGTGTCGATGGTGACCGCCCGGCCGCGCCGCTCGTCAGCACCGACGTCGAGCGCCGACGCGAGCGCGTCCGCGTCGGCGAGCGTGGTGCTCTCGGCGTCGAGCAGGCGCCACGGGTCGGTGCGCAGGGCCTGCCCGGCCCCAGGGGCGAGCGCGACCGCGACGCGGCCGGCGAGTCGGGCGGGCAGCCCGGCGGGCGCGAGCAGCTCCCACGCCTCCCAGGCCTCAGCGGCGCCGGTGAGGGCGCTGAGCAGGGTGTCGGCAGCCTTGCCGGTGGCGCCCAGCCGGGCCAGCGCGCCGGTGTCCACGTCCGCCGGGGTCTGCAGGCCGACCTCGTCGAGCCGTCCGGCCCGCGCGCGGCCGAGCCCCGGCCACAGCCCGGCCTCGCCGAAGGGCCGCAACGTCGCGGTCGGTCGGCGCCCGTCGGCCGGTCCGACCCCCGGGCCGTCGGTCACCGGTGCGGCCCGCTCACGCGGGGCCGGAGACGTCGTCGAGCGCGGCGGCGATCTCAGCCGGCAGGGTCAGCCGCTCGGCGTCCAGCGCGGCGAGCAGCTGCGCGGCGGTCCGGGGCCCGGTGACCGCGGCGGCGACCCCCTCGTGCTGCAGGACCCACCCGAGCGCCACCGCGGTGGGCTCGACGCCGAGGCCGTCGGCGGCGGTCAGCAGCGCGTCGACGACGCGGGTCCCGCGCTCGCCCACCAGCGGCGCCAGCTCCTCCTGCCACTGCTCGGTGGCGGCCCGGCTGTCGGCGGGGATACCGGTGCGGTACTTCCCGGTGAGCACCCCGCGTCCCAACGGCGACCAGGCGAGCAACCCGACGCCGCACGCACGCGCCGCCGGCAGCAGCTCCGCCTCGGCGCGGCGGTCGAGCAGCGAGAGCTCGGCGCCCACGGCCACGAGCGGCACCCGATCGCGCAGCGCCTGCTGCCAGACGGCGGCCGCGGCCAGCTGCCAGCCCGCGACCGAGGCGAGGCCCGCGTACCGCACCCGACCGCTGCTCACCGCGATGTCCACCGCCGAGAGCGTCTCCTGCAGCGGCACCCCCTCGGCCCACCCCGACAGCAGCCACAGGTCCAGCGCGTCGGTGCCGAGCTCGGCGAGCAAGCGGTCGAGGGCGGTCAGCAGGCCCCTGCGGCCGGCCGGCGGGTGGCCGGCGGTGCCGGCTGCCGGGTCAGCGGCAGGGACCGCGGCGGCCGGCGGCCACGTACCCCCCGTCTGACCGGCGACGACGAGGCCGCTGCGTGCGGGCGAGAGGAGTCCCCCGACCAGGCCCCGGTCGTGGTGCGCGTCGGAGACCACGACCAGCGTGCCGCCTGCGTCGGCGAAGGCGCCGAGGCACCGGGCGGCCTCGTCGGCGTCGGTCTCCGCGCCCCAGGTCGCCGTCCCGAGACCGAGCCGGCCGACACCCAGCCCGCTCGCGCCCACGCTCCGGGTCTGCACGGGCGCGAAGCCTAGGGCTGGGGCGCCCGTCGGCGGGCGCCTCGCTACGGTCGGTGGATGGAGCTCGGGATCAACCTCGGTTACTGGGGCATGGGCAACGACGCCGACAACCTGGCGCTGGCGCGGGAGGCCGACCGGCTCGGTTACGGCTCCGTCTGGGTCGCCGAGTCCTGGGGCAGCGACGCGGTCAGCATCCTCGCCTGGGTGGCCGCGCAGACCGAGCGGATCGACATCGGCAGCGCGATCATGCAGATCCCGGCGCGGACCCCGGCGATGACCGCGATGACCGCGGCGACGCTCGACACGCTGTCGGGCGGGCGCTTCCGGCTCGGGCTCGGCCTGTCCGGCCCCCAGGTCAGCGAGGGCTGGCACGGCGTGCGCTACGACAAGCCGCTGGCCCGTCAACGGGAGTACGTGGACATCGTGCAGAAGGCGCTGTCGCGCCAGAAGCTGAGCTACGACGGGCAGTTCCACACGCTCCCGCTGCCCGACGGCCCGGGCAAGGCCCTGCACCTGATGATCCACCCGCCGCGGGAGCACATCCCCACCTACCTGGCCGCCGTCGGGCCGCAGAACCTCGAGCTGGCCGGCGAGATCGCCGACGGCTGGCTCGGGATCTTCCCCGACGCCCAGACCCTGCCCGGGCAGGTCGAGCACATCAGGTCCGGCCGGGCCAAGGTCGGCAAGGACCTGACCGGGTACGACTGCGTCTCCACCGTGCCGGTCAGCGTCGGCGACGACGTCGAGGCGGCGGCCGAGCCGGTCAAGGGTTACGTCGCGCTCTACGTCGGCGGGATGGGGAGCAAGGACAAGAACTTCTACAACCAGCAGGCCCGCCGGATGGGGTTCGAGGCCGAGGCCGAGGAGGTGCAGCGCCTGTACCTCGACCGCCAGCAGGGCGCCGCAGCCGCCGCCGTCCCCTTCGACCTGGTCGACCGGACCTCGCTGCTCGGCCCGCTGCCGCGCATCGCCGACGGGCTCGCGGCCTTCGCCGCCGCGGGGCTGACCACGCTGGCCATCGCGCCGTACGGCGAGACCCTCGACGCACGTGTCGCGCTGCTGCGGACGGTGGCCGAGGCCAAGGAGAAGGCCGGGGTCTGAGCCGCGGGCTACCGTCGGGCCGTGACCCCGGCCGTGACCACCGTCATCTTCGTCCGGCACGGGCTCACGGCGATGACCGGGCCCGTGCTCGCCGGGTGGACGCCGGGGCTGCACCTGGACGACCGCGGGCAGGCACAGGCCGCCGCGGTGGCGGAGCGGCTGCGGCCCGTACCGCTCGCGGCCGTGGTGTGCTCGCCGCTGGAGCGCTGCCGGGACACCTCCGCCGCGATCCTGGCCGGGCGGGAGGGCACGCCCGAGCACGTCGACGACCGGGTGGGGGAGTGCCGGTACGGCGACTGGACCGGCAAGGAGATCAAGGTCTTGGCGAAGGACCCGCTGTGGAAGGTCGTGCAGAGCCACCCGAGCGCGGTGACATTCCCCGGGCCGGAGGGAGAAGCGCTGCGCGACACCCAGATCCGCGCCGTCGACGCCGTGCGGGAGTGGAACGCCGCGCTCGGCCCCGAGGCGACCTACCTCGTCTGCTCGCACGGAGACGTGATCAAGGCGCTGCTCGCCGACGCGCTCGGTCTGCACCTCGACGGCTTCCAGCGGATCCAGGTCGACCCCTGCTCGGTGAGCGTCGTCCGCTACACCGACACGCGGCCCTTCGTGCTGCGCAGCAACGACACCGGCGGCGGCGTCGAGGGGTTGGTGCCGGCGAAGAAGAAAGGTCGGCGGCGCTCGGGCAGCAGCGATGCCGTGGTCGGCGGCGGGGCGGGGTAGGACCCGGTCCGTGCCCCGCGTCGTCCACGCCTTCGACCCCCCCGAGCGCTTCGTCGCCGGGACCGTCGGCATGCCGGGGGAGCGCACCTTCTACCTGCAGGCGGTCGCCGGCCCCCGGGTCGTCAGCGTGGCGCTGGAGAAGCAGCAGGTCGTGCTGCTGGGCGACAAGCTCACCGAGCTGCTCGACGAGGCCCGCCGCCGGGGGGGTGACGTACCCGTGGGGGCCCGGTCGGAGGACTCCGGCCCGCTGACCGCGCCGGTGGAGGAGGAGTTCCGCGTGGCCGCGCTCGGGCTCGCCTGGGACGCCAGCCGCGCCCGCGTGGTGATCGAGGCCGTCGCGCCGGCGGCCGCGGGCGGCCGGCCGCCTGAGCCGCTCGCCGATGACGCCGAGGGGCCTGACGTGGTGCGCGTGGTGCTCACGCCGGCACAGGCCCGCGCCTTTGTCTCCCGCGCGCGGCGCGTCATCGCGGCCGGCCGCGCCCCGTGCTGGCTGTGCGGGCAACCGCTGGACCCCCAAGGCCACCGCTGCCCGCGCCTGTCGTGACCCCTCAGGACGCTGCCTGGCTCGCCCGGCTGCGGGTCGGGCTCCCCCGCCACGCCGCCGCGCTCACCCGGCTGGCCGACGCCTGCGCGGCCGACCCACGGGTGCGGGTGCTCACGCTGCAGTGCTCGGTCGCCGACGACCGAGGGGACGAGCGCTCCGACCTCGACCTCGCCGTCGGCGTGCTCGACACGCCGGACGAAGCTCACCTGCGCGCGCTCGTCGCGGCGACCGGACCGGTCGCCGCGGTGCTCGTCCGGCCCTGGCCGGGGCCGCCCGGAGTACCCGTCCTGCGCGCGGCCGCCGAGCTGGCCGACGGGCTGCAGCTGGACCTCATCGGCCTGCCCGCCGAACGCTTCCGCGGTCGCGTCCGCGGCGAGCGGGTGCTCTACGACCCGGACGGGCGACAGGTCGGCGTCGTTCCCCGCCCCGACGACGCGCCCCCCGACGCGGCCACGCGCGAAGGCTGGGCCTACCTCGGCTGGTGGGCGCTGTCCGACGCGGTCAAGTACGCCACCCGCGGCTCCTGGCTGGAGGCCCAGGTGCGGCTCGGCGAGGTCCGCGACGCCGCTGCCCGGCTGCTCGCCGCCGCCCGCGGCGTGCCGGGCGCCGCCTACGGGATCACCGCCCTCGGCGACCGAGCGCCGCCGGGTGATGCGCGCGCCGCCGGCCGCCGCACCGAGCCCGGGCCCGCCGGGTTCGACGTACCCGAGACGAACGACGTACCCGAGACGATCGACGTACCCGAGACGATCGACGTGCCCGAGACGCTCGACGTGCCCGAGACGATCGACGTGCCCGAGACGCTCGGCCTGGTGGTGCAGCCGGCCTACGACGTGGCCATCCGCGCGGCGCTCCCCCTGGCGGCGGCCGTGCTGGCCGAGGCGGTCGACGAGGCCGGGGCCGGGACGCCCGACGTCACGGCGCTCGCCCTCGCCGTGCGCCTGCGCGTCGCGTCGGCGCGCCCCCCCTCGTCGGGCTGAGCCGCTCGTCGGGGCTCGTCGGTGGACGCGCCGGTCGGGCGTGGCCGCAGCCCGGGCCGCGGGCCGGGGCCAGCCCGCACACTGCACAGGTGAGCGAGCCGGAGCCCGACGCCGACCCGGCGGACGTGACCGCGGTCGCCGCCCGGGCGGTGCTCGACACCCCGCCCGTGCCCGACACCCCGCCCGTGCTCGACACCGCCGCCGCGCTCGACCTGCTCCGCAACGGTGAGCTGGAGCTGCAGGGCCGCCTCGTCGACGCGAGCAACGCAACACTGCTCGTCGGCGTCACCGGGCCGTTCCACGGCGCTGAGGTCTGCGTGCAGGCGGTGTACAAGCCGGTGCGGGGTGAGCGGCCGCTCTGGGACTTCCCGGAGGGCACGCTCGCCGGCCGCGAGGTCGGCTCGTACCTCGTCTCCGAGGCGACCGGGTGGGGCGTGATCCCCCCGACCGTGCTCCGCGACGGTCCGTACGGCCCCGGCATGGTGCAGCTGTGGATCGACATCGACGAGGAGGTGGACGTCGTCGCCCTCGTGCGCTCCAAGGCCAGCACCGCGCTGCGCCGGGTCGCCGTGCTCGATGCGGTCATCAACAACGCCGACCGCAAGGGCGGCCACCTGCTGCCGGTGGACGGGGCGGCGCACATCTTCGGTATCGACCACGGCGTCGCCTTCAGCTGCGAGGACAAGCTGCGGACGCTGCTGTGGCAGTGGCGCGGCGACGCTCTCACCGAGGACGAGCGCGCGGTGCTCGGGCATCTGCGGCAAGCGCTCACCGGTGGTCTCGGCGCGACCCTGTCGCGCCTGGTGCAGGACGTCGAGGTGGCCGTCGCCCTCGACCGGGTCGAGCGCCTGCTCGCCGACGGGACGATGCCCTTCCCCAGCGGGGACTGGCCGGCCACCCCCTGGCCGCCCTTCTAGTCCAGGTCACGTCCTGGCATCTACGGAAAATGCCAACCTGGCATGTTCCGTAGATACCACGACGTGACGCGTCTGGTCCGGCGCGGCCAGCCGGGTACGGCCGGCGGGCAGCGCGGCGGGCGCGGGCAGCGCGGTGACGCACGGGGCGGGTCCTAGGGTCGGAGGCCGTGCGCTCCTGGCCGACCCCTGACGTCCCTGCTCTGCCGCACGGGGCCGACGTCGACGCTCCACCGCTGCGGCTGTGGGACACGGCCAGCCGCGCGGTGCGCCCGCTGGCGGCCGGCCACCAGGTCAGCATGTACGTCTGCGGCATCACCCCCTACGACGCCACCCACCTCGGCCACGCGCTGACCTACACCACTTTCGACCTGCTCGTGCGGGTGCTGCGCGACCAAGGCCACGAGGTGCGGTACGTGCAGAACGTCACCGACGTCGACGAGCCGCTCTTCGAGCGGGCCGCGCAGACCGGCGACACCTGGCAGGCGCTCGGCGACCGTGAGATCGAGCTCTTCCGCGCCGACAACGCCTGGTTGCGGGTCCTCCCACCGTCGGCGTACGTCGGCGCCGTCGAGTCGGTGCCGTGGATCGCCCACCTGGTCGATGACCTCGTCGCCGCCGGCGCGTCCTACCAGCTGGACGGCGACAGCTACTTCCCCATCAGCGCGGCCCCACGTCTGGGTGCCCTCTCCGCCCTGTCGCACGAGCAGATGGTCGCGCTCAGCCGCGAGCGCGGCGGGGACCCGGACCGACCCGGCAAGCACGACCCCGTCGACACCGTGCTGTGGCTCGCGGAGCGGCCAGGGGAGCCGGCGTGGGAGTCACCGATGGGGCGGGGGCGGCCGGGGTGGCACGTGGAGTGCGCGGCCATCGCCCTGGGCCACCTCGGGGAGGTGATCGACGTGCAGGGCGGTGGGGAGGACCTCGTCTTCCCCCACCACGAGATGAGCGCCGCCATGGCGGAGGCGCGCACCGGGCGCCACCCCTTCGCGCGGCACAACGTGCACGTCGCGCTGCTCGGGCTCGACGGGCACAAGATGAGCAAGTCGCGCGGCAACCTCATCTTCGTGCACCGGCTACGGGAAGCGGGGGAGGACCCGGCGGCCGTGCGGCTGGGGCTGCTCGCGCAGCCTTACCGGGTGGCGTGGGAGTGGACCGACGCCCATCTCGTCACCGCCCGGGCGCGGCTCGCCGCGTGGCGAGGCGCCGTCGGCGCCCCGGCCGGGCCGCCGGCAGGCCCGGTGCTGGCCGAGGTGCGCCGCTGCCTCGCCGACGACCTGGACACCGTCGGCGCGCTGCGGGTGCTGGACCGGTGGGCGGAGGCGGCCCGGGTGCGCGGTGGGGACGACCCTGCGGCACCCGCCCTGGTCAGGGACCTCGCCGACGCGCTGCTCGGCCTGCGGCTGTAGCGCCAGGGTCCCGTCCACCAGCCGCCGGGCGGGTCAGCACCTGCTGCCGACCGGGGCGAGCCGCGGCGGGTCACCCGCCAGCAACCTCGGGGCCGTTGCGCCGGAGGTACCGCTCGAACTCGCGCGCGATGGCGTCACCGCTGGCGTCCGGGAGGTCGGCGGCGTGTTCGCGCTCCTCCAGGCTGCGCACGTACTCGGCCACGTCGCTGTCCTCGGCGGCCAGGGTGTCGACCCGCTGCTGCCAGTCCCTCGCCCGCTCGGGCAGGTCGGCCAGCGGCACCGGCCGGTCGAGCACGTCCTCCACCCGGCCGAGCAGCGCCAACGTGGCCTTGGGGCATGGCGGCTGGGCGACGTAGTGGGGGACCGAGGCCCAGAAGCTGACCGCCTCCATGCCCGCCGCGCTGCACACGGCGTGGAAGACGCCGAGGATGCCGGTCGGGCCTTCGTACCGGGAGTGGGCCAGGCCGAGCCGCTCGACGGTCGCCGCGTCGTACGCCGTCCCCGTGACCTGGACGGGCCGCGTGTGCGGACTGTCGGCGAGCAGCGCGCCCAGGGTGATCACGGTCCGCACGCCCACCGTGCGGGCGGCCTCGACGAGCTCGTCGCAGAAGCCCCGCCAGCGCATGTTGGGCTCGATGCCCTGCAGCAGGACGATGTCGCGCTCGCCCTCGTCCGCGGCGCACAGCGACAGACGGCTGGTCGGCCACTCGATGCGCCGGGTCAGCCCGTCGAGCAGGCGGACGGTCGGGCGGTTGACCTGGGAGTCGTAGTAGTCGTCGGGGTCGAGGTCACCGAGGGGGGTGGCCTCCCACACCCGGCCGAGGTGGGAGATGGCGTCGCTGCTCGCGTCGGCGGCGTCGTTCCACCCCTCGAAGGCCGCCACGAGGACCGGGTCCTGCAACGGGCGCAGGTCCTCCGGCAGCGCGATCACAGCACCCACCCTAAGCGGGGGGCGGCCACCCGCTCAGACGGTGTGCACGATCAGGACGTCGGCTGCCGCGCGGTGGCTGACGTTCTGCGGGACGGAGCCGAGCAGCCGCCCCGCGAGGCTGTTGAGCCCGCGGTTGCCGACCACCACCAGCTGCGCCTTCTTGCTCTGCGCGATGCTGATGATCACGTCGACCGCGTCGCCCTCGGCGGCCACCGGGTCGAGCTTGGTCGCGCCGACCTTGCGCGCGCGGTCGGCGGCGTCGAGGAGGATGTCCTCGGCCGGGTGAGCGCCGGCGACCTTGTACGCCAGATCCCCCAGCTCCTCCGCGGCCCGCTGGCGGGTCCGCTCGTCCATCCGCCGGAAGGCGCAGACCAGCACCAGCGTCGCGCCGGCGTCGGCGGCGATGGCCGCGGCGCGGTCCACCGCGCGGAAGGAGGACTCGGAGCCGTCGGTGCCGACGAGGACGGTGCTGTAGCTGTTGGCCGCCATGTGCGGGACCGTAGCGGCGCCGGGACCGTAGCGGCGCAGGCCGTCTCGGTGCAGCGCCGACTACCCTCGCGACCGTGGGCGCCGCCGATCTCCGTGCGGCGCTGGGGCGGCGGCTGCTCGTCGCCGATGGGGCGATGGGCACCAGCCTGCAGGCGGTGCCGCTGGACCTCGAGGCCGACTTCGAAGGCCACGAGGGGTGCAACGAGGTGCTCTGCGCCACCCGGCCCGACGTGGTGCGCGGCGTGCACGACGGCTTCCTGGCGGTGGGCTGCGACCTCGTCGAGACCAACACCTTCGGCGCCAACCTCACCAACCTGGGGGAGTACGGCATCAGCGGCCGGCTCCCCGAGCTCGCGCTCGCGGCCGCCCGGCAGGCCCGCTCCGCCGCCGACGCGTGGAGCACTGCGGAGCAACCGCGCTTCGTCATCGGTTCGATCGGCCCCGGCACCCGGCTGCCCAGCCTCGGCCACCTGCCCTACGCCACCCTGCGCGACGCCTACCAGGCGCAGACCGAGGCCATGCTCGAGGGCGGCGTCGACCTGGTGCTCGCCGAGACCTGCCAGGACCTGCTGCAGGCCAAGGCGGCGCTGGTCGGCGCGCGGCGGGCGGTGCGCGCCACCGGCGTCGAGGCGGTGCTGGGGGCCTCCTTCACCGTGGAGCAGACCGGCACCATGCTGCTCGGCAGCGAGACGGCCGCCGCCGCCACCGCGCTGCTGGCCCTCGGCGTCGAGGTGCTGGGCCTCAACTGCGCGACCGGCCCGCAGGAGATGAGCGAGCACCTGCGCACGCTCGCCCGGGTCGTCCCCGCCGACGTCGTGCTCTCGGTGATGCCCAACGCCGGTCTGCCGGTGCTCGGGGCGGACGGGGCGTCGTACCCGTTGACGCCGGCGGAGCTGGCGACCTGGCTCGCGCGCTTCGTGAGCGATTTCGGCGTGGGACTGGTCGGCGGGTGCTGCGGGACGACGCCCGCGCACCTCGACGCCGTCGTCCGGGCCGTGCGCCCGCTCACCCCGGCGGCCCGCGAGCCGGTCCTCGAGCCAGGCGTCGCCAGCCTCTACACCGCCGTGGCCTTCCGCCAGGACACGAGCCTGCTCAACGTCGGTGAGCGCACGAACGCCAACGGCAGCAAGGCCTTCCGGGAGGCGATGCTCGCTGCCGACTGGGAGGGCGTGGTCGACATCGCCCGCGCGCAGACCCGCGACGGGGCGCACCTGCTCGACGTCTGCGTCGATTACGTCGGGCGGGACGGTGTCGCCGACGTGCGTGAAGTGGTGGGCCGGCTGGCGACCGCCTCGACCCTGCCGATCATGGTCGACTCGACCGAGCCGCCGGTCGTGGAGGCCGCGCTCGAGCTGCTCGGCGGCCGCTCCGTGGTCAACAGCGTGAGCTTCGAGGACGGCGAGGGCCCGGAGTCGCGGCTCGCCCGGGTCATGCCGATCGTGCGCGAGCACGGCGCCGCGGTCGTGGCGCTGTGCATCGACGAAGACGGGCAGGCGCGCACGGCGGAGCACAAGGTGGCTGTCGCCGAGCGGCTGCTCGACACCCTCGGGCAGCGGTGGGGGGTGGCCGAGGAGGACGTGCTCGTCGACTGCCTCACCTTCACCCTCGCGACCGGGCAGGAGGAGAGCCGCCGCGACGGGATCGCCACCATCGAGGCGATCCGCGAGCTGGCCCGGCGGCGGCCGCGGGCGCAGACCGTCCTCGGCCTGTCCAACATCAGTTTCGGGTTGAAGCCGGCGGCCCGGCACGTGCTCAACAGCGTCTTCCTGGCCGAGTGCCAGGCGGCCGGGCTGACCGGTGCGATCGTGCACGCGGGGCAGATCCAGCCGCTGAGCCGCATCCCGGCCGAGCAGGTCGAGGCGGCGCTGGACCTCGTCCACGACCGGCGGCGCCCGGACCACGACCCGCTGACCGCCTTCCTGCAGATGTTCGAGGGCGTGGCCCCGCGCTCGGCCACCTCGCGCGCCGCCGAGCTGGCCCTGCTGCCGCTGGAGGAGCGGCTGCGCAAGCGCATCGTCGACGGTGAGCGGGCTGGCCTCGAGGCCGACCTCGACGAGGCGCTGGCGCAGGGCCGCGACCCGCTGGCCATCGTCAACGAGACGCTGCTGGAGGGCATGCGGGTGGTGGGGGAGCTCTTCGGCTCCGGCGCCATGCAGCTGCCCTTCGTCCTGCAGTCCGCCGAGGTGATGAAGGCTGCGGTCGCGCAGCTCGAGCCGCACATGGAGCGGGCCGGCGCCGGTGGCAAGGGCACCGTCGTGCTCGCCACCGTGAAGGGCGATGTCCACGACATCGGCAAGAACCTCGTCGACATCATCTTGACCAACAACGGCTACCGCGTCGTCAACCTCGGGATCAAGCAGCCGATCGCCGCCATCGCAGCCGCCGCGCAGGAGCACGAGGCCGACGCGATCGGGATGAGCGGCCTGCTCGTCAAGAGCACGGTCGTCATGCGGGAGAACCTCGAGGAGCTCACCAGTCGCGGGCTCGACCGCTACCCGGTGCTCCTCGGCGGCGCCGCGCTCACCCGGGCCTACGTCGAGCGTGACCTTGCCGCCGTCTACGCCGGCGACGTCTTCTACGCCCGGGACGCCTTCGAGGGGCTCCGGCTGATGGAGGGCATCGTCGGCTCCGACGAGGCGACCCGCGCGGCCGACCGGCTCACCCGTACCGCCCGTCGGGCCGAGCGCGACGCCCGGGTGACCGCCCGCGTCGGTGTCGGGGGCGGGCGTGGCGGCGGCGACGCGCCGGACGCTGCGGCCCGCAGCGACGTCGAGCCCTTGGCGGTCGTGCCCACGCCACCCTTCTGGGGCTCGCGCGTGGTCAGGGGGATCGGCCTGGGGGAGTACGCGGGCTGGCTGGACGAGCGGGCGCTCTTCCTCGGGCAGTGGGGGTTGCGCGCCTCCCGGGCGGCCGACGGTCCCTCGTACGAGGCGCTGGTCGAGACCGAGGGGCGGCCGCGGCTGCGCGCGCTGCTGGCCCGGGTGCAGGCCGAGCAGACGCTGGAGGCGGCGGTCGCCTACGGCTACTGGCCGTGCCTCAGCGAGGACCGCGACCTGGTCGTCCTGGAGCCGGGGTCGCTGGTCGAGATCGCGCGCTTCACCTTCCCGCGCCAGCAGCGCGACCGCCGGCTGTGCATCAGCGACTTCTTCCGCGGTCGGGAGCAGGCGGCCGAGCAGGGGCCAGACGTGGTGGCGCTGCAGGTCGTGACGATGGGCCAGCGGGTCTCCGAGGTGGCGGCCGAGCTCTTCGCCCGCGACGCCTACCGCGATTACCTCGAGCTGCACGGCCTGTCGGTGCAGCTGACCGAGGCGCTGGCCGAGCTGTGGCACGCCCGCATCCGCGCCGAGCTCGGCATCGGGGGCGAGGACGGCCCGCTGCACCTCATGCAGACCAAGCAGGCCTACCGGGGCTCGCGCTACGGCTGGGGCTACCCGGCCTGCCCCGACCTCGAGGACCAGGCCGCGCTCGTGCCGTTGCTGCGGATGGAGCGGATCGGCGTGACGCTGTCCGAGGAGTGGCAGCTCACGCCCGAGCAGTCGACCAGCGCCATCGTCGTGCACCACCCGGCCGCCAAGTACTTCGCCGCCCGCTGAGGTGCGGCTGCTCGACAGCGCCCCCGCTGCCGTCCTCTGGGACATGGACGGATTGCTCGTCGACAGCGAGCCGCTTTGGACGGTCGCCGAGGTCGAGCTGGCCGAGGCCCTGGGAGGTACGTGGACCGACGCCATCAAGGTGGCCTGCATGGGCAAGCGCCTCGACCTCGCCGTCCCGGTGATGCTCGAGGGCCTCGGGGTGCCCGCCACCCCCACGGCGGTGCGGGACGCGGCTGACCTCTTGCTGGCGCGCATGGTCGTGCTACTCGCCGAGGAGGTGCCGGTGCTGCCCGGTGTGGCGGAGCTGCTCGGCCAGCTCGCCGCGGCGGCGGTGCCGCAGGCGCTGGTGAGCTCGTCCTTCCGCGTGCTCGTCGACGCTGTGCTGGTGCGGCTGGACGCCCCGCCCTTCGCCGTGACCCTGGCCGGTGACGAGGTCACCCACGCCAAGCCCCACCCCGAGCCGTGGCTGACCGCCGCCGGGCGCCTCGGCGTCGACCCGGCCCGGTGCGTGGTCCTCGAGGACTCCGCCGCCGGCGTGGCCAGCGGGCTCGCGGCCGGGTGCACGGTCGTGGCCGTCGGTGCCCTCGGCGCAGCGCCGCCCGCGGGCGCCACCGGGGTGCCATCCCTCGCCGCCCTGCTCTGAGCCGGGCGCACGCACCCGTCGTTCACCCGGACGTAACTCGCTGGAGATGAGGTGGCCCTCCCGGGACTCGACTCCATGGTCGAATGGGCCGACGAGCAACCTGTGCGCGGGCGACGAGGTGGGAGCGGTGCGGTGGTGACCACGACGGAGCGCGCGCCCGACGCCGTCGCGTCGCCGGCGGCCCGCCGCGCGTGGTACCGCGCGCGGCGCCTCCCTACGCCCGCCGGTCGGCCCCTGCTGCGCGCCGTGGACGGCCCCGACGCGCTCCCCATGCGCCACGCGCCGCCGTGGGAGCGCCGGCACCGGCTCGTCCTCGTGCTGCTGGACCTCGGGCTCGTGGCCGTCGCGTCCGTCATCGCCTTCGTCACCCGCTTTGGGGCTCAGGGCGCGGCCGACGCCTACCTCTCCGGCACGCTCGTGCTGCCCCTCGCCTGGGTTGGGGTGGTCGCCCTCGGGCGGGGGTACGAGAGCCGCTTCCTCGGCACGGGGCCTGAGGAGTACCGGCGCCTGTTCGACGCCGGGCTGCGGCTGTTCGCGGTGACCGCCGGGTCCGCGTACGCCATGAAGGTCGATGTCGCCCGTGGCTACCTCTTCGTCGCCTTCCCGGTGGCACTGGTCCTGACCGTCGCGGGGCGTCTGGTGGCCCGGCGCCTGCTCGGCCGCCTCCGCGCCCTCGGTCGGTGCACACACGCGGTCGTCGCCGTCGGCAGCGAGCGGTCCGTCGCCGAGCTGATCACCACCCTGACCCGTGAGCCGCGGGCCGGCTTCCGCGTCGTCGCCGCCTGCGTCGCCGGCCGCGACGGTGGGGCGATCGAGGGCGTGCCCGTCCTCGGGGACCCGGCCGGGGTCGTGGCCGCGCTGCGGGTCACCGGTGCCGACACGGTGGCCGTGACCGCGTGGAGCACCCTCGGCCCGGTCGAGCTGCGCCGGCTGTCCTGGGAGCTCGAGGGCAGCGGTGTCGACCTGGTCGTCGCGCCATCGGTCACCGACATCGCGGGCCCGCGCATCTCCATCAGGCCGGTGGCGGGGTTGCCGCTGCTGCACGTCGAGGAGCCGGAGTTCAGCGGGAGCCGACGGTTGGTGAAGACGGCCCTCGACCGCTCGGTGGCCGCCGTCGCCCTCGTCGTCTTCTCCCCGGTCCTGGTGGTGTCCGCGGTCGTCGTGCGCCTCGGCAGCCGCGGGCCGGCGCTCTTCCGCCAGACCCGCGTCGGCGTCGACGGCACGAGCTTCACGATGCTGAAGCTGCGCTCGATGCACACCGACGCCGAGCAGCGCCTGTACGACCTCGCCGAGGGCAACGACCACGGGGCGGAGGGCATGCTCTTCAAGCTGCGCCAGGACCCCCGGGTCACCCCGGTGGGCCGCTTCCTGCGGCGTTACTCCCTCGACGAGCTGCCCCAGCTGATCAACGTGCTGCGCGGCGACATGTCGTTGGTGGGCCCTCGCCCGCCGCTGCCCACCGAAGTCGACCGGTACGCCGACGACGCCCGCCGGCGGCTGCTGGTCAAGCCGGGGCTGACCGGGCTGTGGCAGGTCAGCGGTCGCAGCGACCTGTCGTGGGAGGAGTCCGTGCGACTGGACCTGCACTACGTGGAGAACTGGACCCTGGCGCTCGACCTCGTGATCCTGTGGCGCACCTTCGCGGCGGTCGTGGGCCGCCGCGGTGCCTACTGAGCGGTGAGCGACGGTGAGCCACCCGGACAGCCGATGTGGCCACACCTCTTCAGGGGCCGCCGGCGCCGACCGACACCCCCACCATGTCCACGACACTGCGCCGCGCCGGCGCCCTCTCGCTGCTCGCCTTTGCTGGCACCGCCGGGCTAGCCGGCACCGCCCACGCCGACTACGCGCCCTCGCACCCCGTGTGCGGCGTGTCGCCCGGCACCACGTCGCCCGGGCAGCCGGCCACCGTCTCGATCACCACCGCCAACCCCGGCCCGGTCGTCGTGACCGGCAGCGGGCCGGTGATCATCCCGAACCCCAACGTCGAGGTGGGTGACAACGGGGCGACCACCTCGGTCAAGGCCGGCAGCACGAGCGGCACCGCCGTCATCACGATCCACAAGGGCGGCAGCACGACGACCTGCTCCTTCACCGTCGTCGCCCCGGCGAGCACGGTCGGTGCGGTCGCCGCCACCCGCACGCCGGCGGCGGTCGTCACGCACGCCCCGACGGTGGTCAACAACGTCACCGCCGTCCGCAACGCGGTGCCGGCGCCCGCGACGCTGCCCTACACCGGCGCGCCCGCCCACACCGGCGCGCTCGTCGGCGCCGGGGCCGGTGCCATCGCGCTCGGCGGTGGCCTGGTGCTCGCCACCCGTCGCCGCCGCACCGTCTGACCGGTACGGGGACGAGCCCGCTCCGCCAGCTCTGCTGCGGACGGGCTTGGCGACCACGCCCGAGCGGGCCACAGTGAGGCAGGTGACCCGCCCGCCTGAGCCACTGCCCGGGCTTGCGCCGGATCTCGCCGCAGCGGTGCTCGCGCTGGCTGGCATCCGCAACGGGCAGCTCGTGCTCGACCTGACGCCCGCCGCACGCCTCACCGCGAGCGCGGCCGCGGCGGCGGGTCCGCAGGGTAGGGTCGTGGTCCTGCAGCCGACCACCCGCGCCCTGCCCCCAGGAGCGACTCGGGCGGCCACCACCCCGGCCGGGTCGGTGGAGGGGGGGGAGCGGCTCGCCCGGGTGCTCGCCGTCGCCCCGCAGCGCACCGCCCGCGAGCTGGCCGCCGTGCTGGGCGCGTGCATGCCGCACCTCGCCGGGGGAGCGCGGATCGCCGTGCTCACCAAAGCCTCGTCCGGGCGCGTGGGCGAGGGGCTGCCGGCCGTCCTCGCCGAGCTGGGCCTCGAGGTCCTGCACGCCGAAGGCATGCAGACCCCCGCCGGCCGGCTCGCCATCGCGGTCGCCCGGCCGCTGCTCAGCCGCGATGCGGTCAGCGCAGACGCGGGAGTGCCGCCCGTACGCTGATCGGTGTGAGCGTCGGGGGAGCGGACCCCGACACCGGCGTCGCCCCCCCGCCCGGTCTCGTCCCCGTCGGCTCCGACGAGCTGGCCGCCCGCGAGCGCGCCGCCCCGCAACCCGTGCGCCCCGGCGCGATCCGCGTCGGCCGCGTCCTCGGCGTCCCGGTGCGGGTCAACCCGATCGCGGTGCTCCTCGCGCTCGTGGTCGGTGCCGGCACCCTCGGCCCGATCATCGACGACGCGGGCGGCTCGGAGGGCACCCTCTGGGGCCTCGGCGGCGGCCTGCTGCTCGAGGTCTGCATCTTCGCCCACGAGCTCGCGCACGCTGCTGTGGCCCGGCGGCTCGGCTTGCAGGTCGGGTCGCTGCAGCTCGTACCGCTCGGCGGCTCGACCATGGTCGAGCCCTCCCGCACGGCGACGGAGGAGTACGCCGTCGCCGCCGCCGGCCCGCTGGTCTCCCTCGTGCTGGCCGGTCTGCTCGCGCTGGCGGCCCGCCTCGTCGACGGCGGGGCGCACCCGCTGCTGCCCTTCCCCGCGCTCGGCAGCGCCCCCGGCCTGCTGCTCGCGTGGCTGGCGGCGCTCAACGCCCTCCTCGCCGCCTTCAACCTGCTGCCCTGCCTGCCGCTCGACGGCGGCCGGGTGCTGCGCGCGGCCGCCTGGGGCGTCACCGGCCGGGCCAGCGCCGGCGCCTGGACCGAGGCGGTGGTCAGCCTCGTGCTCGGGTGCGGGGGCCTGGTCGCCTCGCTGCAGATCGGCCCGGTGCTGTCGCTGCCGCTGGCCGTCTTCTCCGCCTTCGTGCTCTTCCTCTCCCGCGTGCGACTGCGCGACGTCCGGGTGCGCGAGCGGGCAGCGCGGCTGAGCCTGCGGGCGATCGTGCGGCGAGCCCTGCCCGTACCGGCCGAGACGCCGTTGGCCGAAGCCCTGCGCCGGGCCAGCGCGGCGGGCGCGACGGCAGTCGTCTCCCTCGGTCGCGACGGCGTGCCCGCGGCGCTGATGAGCGGGGCCAGGGTCGACGCCATGCCCGTGACCCGGCGGCCGTGGGTGCCGCTGGCCGAGGTCTCCCGGCCGCTCGCCGAGGGGCTGGTCCTGGATGCGGCGCTGCCCGGCGACGCGGTCCTGCGGGCGCTGCGCGCCTACCCGGCGTCGGAGTACCTCATCGTCGAGGCAGGCAGGGTGCTCGGCGTGCTCGCCACCGTCGACGTCGTCGCCCGCATCTCCGGCCGCACCGCGCCGGCACGGGCATGACCGCGGTCGAGATGCCGGCGCGGGTCGAGCGGCGCAGCGGGCCGCTGCTCGAGGGCGAGCGGGTGCAGCTCACCGACCCCAAGGGCCGCCACCACACGATCACGCTGGTGGCCGGCAAGGAGTTCCACACCAGCAAGGGCGGGCTGCGGCACGACGCGCTGCTCGGGGGCCCGGAGGGCGTGGTGGTCACCTCGACAGGCGGTACGCCCTACCTCGCCCTGCGCCCGCTGCTCAGCGACTTCGTGCTCTCGATGCCGCGCGGCGCCGCGGTGATTTACCCCAAGGACTCCGCCCAGATCGTGGGCTTCGCCGACGTCTTCCCTGGCGCCCGCGTGCTCGAGGCAGGCGTCGGGTCGGGCGCGCTGACGATGTCGCTGCTGCGCGCGGTCGGCGGCGCCGGGCAGGTCTACTCCTACGAGCGGCGCGCGGACTTCGCCGAGGTCGCTACCCGCAACGTCGAGTCGTGGTTCGGCGGCCCGGTGCCGGGCTGGCAGCTGGCGGTGGGCGACGCGGCGGAGGCGACCGAGCGCGACCTCGACCGGGTGGTGCTCGACATGCTCGCGCCGTGGGAGGTGGTGCCCACGGCGGCGGCGGCCCTGGTGCCCGGCGGCGTGCTCTGCTGCTACGTCGCCACGACCACGCAGCTGTCCAAGGTGGTCGAGGGGCTGCGCGACGCCGGCTGCTGGACCGAGCCACAGGCGTGGGAGTCCCTCGTCCGCGGCTGGCACGTGCTCGACCTCGCGGTGCGCCCTGAGCACCGCATGATCGGCCACACCGGCTTCCTGGTCACGGCCCGGCGGCTCGCGCCGGGCGTCAGCACACCGCGGGTGACCCGCCGGCCGGTCGGGTCGCGGCCCGAGACGGGCGACGCGGCGACGTCATGACCGCTCAGGCTGGCGGCCCGGCCAGCGGGCCACCGACCATGACGCCGTCGGCGACGCGCCGCACGTGGATGCACTCACCCGGGCAGCCCTCGGCCGCGTCGAGGACCTCGAGGCGCAGCTTGGGCGGCACGGGCACCGCGGCGCCGTCCGTCGTACGCAGCTCGCCGTCGTCGCCCTTGACGTAGGCCAGCCCGTCGATGTCGAACTCGAAGACGGCCGTGGCGTAGGTGACGCACAGGCCGTCGCCGGTGCACTTGTCCTGCTCGATCAGGACCTCCAGCGCGGGCTCGGACATGACGACGAGGCTAGGCGTCGGCGCGCGCGCCGCCCCGCTCGGACGGCGCGCCGGTCGGACCCGCGGGATAGGTTGGTCTCGAGCCTTGGAGGTGGCGGCATGGCAGGTGATGAGCGGGGCGCGGCGGAGCTGCAGGCCCGGGTGGCGTACCTCTCCGACGAGGTGTCGCTGCTGCGTGCGCGGCTGGCCGAGTCGCCCGGTCAGGTGCGCCGCCTGGAGGACCGGTTGAGCCAGATCCAGGCCGACCTGTCGGGGGCCAGGGGGCAGAACGACAAGCTGGTGGGGACGCTGCGTGAGGCCCGCGACCAGATCGTCGCGCTCAAGGAGGAGGTCGACCGCCTCGCCCAGCCCCCCTCGGGGTACGGCACCGTGGTCACCGTCTACCGCGACGACGACACCGCCGACATCGTCACCGGCGGCCGCAAGCTGCGCGTCGCGATCAGCCCGGCCGTCGACGTCGCCGCGCTCCGGCCCGGCCAGGAGGTCATGCTCAACGAGGCGCTCAACGTCGTCGCCGCGCGTGACTTCGAGCGCGCCGGCGAGGTCATGACGATGAAGGAGGTGCTCGAGGGCGGCGACCGCGCGCTCGTGCTCACCCACACCGATGACGAGCGCGTCGTCCTGCTGGCCGAGCCGCTGCGGGACCTGGGGCTGCGCGCGGGCGACGCGCTGCTGGTCGACACGCGGACGGCCTTCGCCTACGAGCGGGTGCCCAAGAGCGAGGTCGAGGAGCTCGTGCTCGAGGAGGTCCCCGACATCGCCTACGACATGATCGGCGGGCTCACCGGCCAGATCGAGTCGATCCGCGACGCCGTCGAGCTGCCCTTCCTGCACAAGGAGCTCTTCCTCGAGCACAAGCTCAAGCCGCCGAAGGGGATCTTGCTCTACGGCCCGCCCGGCTGCGGCAAGACGCTGATCGCCAAGGCGGTCGCCAACTCGCTGGCCAAGAAGGTCAAGGAGACGACCGGCAAGGGCGAGGGGCGTAGCTACTTCATCAACGTCAAAGGCCCCGAGCTGCTCAACAAGTTCGTCGGGGAGACGGAGCGCCAGATCCGGCTGATCTTCATCCGCGCGCGGGAGAAGGCGAGCGAGGGCACGCCCGTCATCGTCTTCTTCGACGAGATGGAGTCGCTCTTCCGCACCCGCGGCACCGGCGTCTCCTCCGACGTGGAGAACACCATCGTCCCCCAGCTCCTCGCCGAGATCGACGGCGTCGAGAAGCTCGAGAACGTCATCATCATCGGCGCCTCCAACCGCGAGGACATGATCGACCCGGCGATCCTGCGCCCCGGCCGCCTCGACGTGAAGATCAAGGTCGAGCGGCCCGACGCGGAGGGCGCCCGCGACATCTTCACCAAGTACGTCACGCCCGACCTGCCGCTGCACCCCGACGACCTGCGCGAGCACGGCGACAACCGGGAGGCCACCTGCCAGGCGCTGATCCTGAGCACCGTCGAGCGGATGTACACCGAGTCGGAGGACAACCGTTTCCTCGAGGTCACCTACGCCAACGGCGACAAGGAGGTCCTCTACTTCAAGGACTTCAACTCGGGCGCGATGATCGAGAACATCGTGGCGCGGGCCAAGAAGATGGCCGTCAAGGAGTTCCTCGAGACCGGCGTCAAGGGCATCCGCCACGCGCACCTGCTCGCCGCCTGCCTCGACGAGTTCAAGGAGAACGAGGACCTGCCCAACACCACCAACCCCGACGACTGGGCCCGCATCTCCGGCAAGAAGGGCGAGCGGATCGTCTACATCCGCACGCTGGTCACCGGCAAGCAGGGGACCGAGTCCGGGCGCAGCATCGACACCGTCGCCAACACGGGGCAGTACCTCTGACGGCTTGTCCGCGTACCGTTGTGGTCGTGGCGGAGACGGTCATCCCGCCGGGGCAGGCTCGATCGTGGACCGGTCCGAGCGGGCCGATCAGCGCCCGGCTGCAGCGGCAGCGCGGCGCAGTCGTGCACGCCGCTGCCGAGCACGGGGTGCGCGCCCTCCGGGTCTTCGGGAGCCTGGCCCGCGGCGAGGAGTCGGTGGACAGCGATGTCGATCTGCTCGGCACCCTGGACCCGGGGCGGACGCTGCTCGACCTCTTGGCGGCTTCGGCCGCTCTCCGCGACCTCCTGGGCGCGCCGGTCGATCTCGCCACCCTCGACCTGCTCAAACCGCGCGTCCGTGCGGCTGCCCTGGAGGAGCTCGTCGCCCTGTGAGTAGCCGGGGGGGGCCTGAGCGCCTCGAGGACATCCTCGAGTCCGTCGACTCGATCAGGCGCCCGCGCTCACTTCTCGACACCGGAACCGATGAGGCGCTGGTGCACGATGCCGTCCTTCATCGGTTCACGGTGATCGGGGAAGCGGTTGGCCAGCTACCCGCCGAGCTGCTCGCGACCGAGCCGACGATCGCGTGGGCTGCGGTCCGCGGCTTGCGCAACGCCATCGCTCACGCCTACTTCGACATCAGCATGCCGCTGCTCTGGGACGTCGTCGACCGAGATCTCCGGCCACTGGCGGACGCCTGCGGCCGGCTTCTTGCGACGCTGCCCGGTGACGCCTTCCGCGCCCGGGACCCGGACGAGGACGAGCCCTGATGGATCCGCTCCCCCCCCCCGGGTCTCGTCGTACCGGGGTGGGAGACTGAGGTCATGGCGGGGTCAGCGGTCCGGCGCGTCATGGGCGCCGAGACCGAGTTCGGCGTCAGCGTGCCGGGTCAGCCCGGCGCCAGCGCGATGGTCTCCAGCTCGCAGGTCGTCAACGCCTACGCCGCCGCGCAGCCGGGGGCCGCGGCGGGGCGGGCCCGCCGTACCCGTTGGGACTTCGACGACGAGGCCCCGCTGCGCGACGCCCGCGGCTTCGACCTGGACCCGGGTGCCGTGGCGCGGGGGAGCGCCGACGCGCCGGCCAACGACGAGGAGCTCGGGCTCGCCAACGTCATCCTCACCAACGGCGCACGCCTGTACGTCGACCACGCCCACCCGGAGTACTCCACGCCCGAGGTGACCACCCCGCGGGACCTCGTGCGCTGGGACAAGGCGGGGGAGCGGGTGATGGCCGAGGCCGCCCGCCTCGCCGCGCTCACGCCACCGCACCCCCGTCTGCAGCTCTACAAGAACAACACCGACGGCAAGGGCGCGTCGTACGGGTACCACGAGAACTACCTGATGGCCCGCAAGACGCCCTTCGGCGACATCGTCCGCCACCTCACGCCCTTCCTGGTCAGCCGGCAGGTCGTCGCCGGCGCCGGCCGGGTCGGTACCGGTCAGGAGGGCCAGGGCGAGGGCTTTCAGATCAGCCAGCGGGCCGACTTCTTCGAGGTCGAGGTCGGCCTGGAGACCACGCTCAAGCGCCCGATCATCAACACCAGGGACGAGCCGCACGCCGACCCCGACCGGTACCGCCGACTGCACGTCATCATCGGTGACGCGACGATGTGCGAGGTCTCGACCCTGCTCAAGGTCGGGACCGCCTCGCTGGTGCTCACGCTCATCGAGACCGGCTGGTTGCGCGACGCCGGTGTCGACCTCGCGCTCGAGACCCCGGTCACCGCGCTGCGCGAGATCAGCCACGACCCTTCTCTTCGTACGACGGTGCGGCTGCGCGACGGCCGGCGGATGACCGGGGTGCAGCTGCAGTTGGCGTACCTCGAGCAGGCCCGCAAGTACGTCGACGACCGGCTCGGCGCCGACGCCGACGAAGCCACCCGGGATGTGCTGCGGCGCTGGGAGGACGTGCTCACCCGGCTGGAGACCGACCCGCACTCGCTCACCCGTGAGCTCGACTGGGTGGCGAAGCAGGCGCTGCTGGAGGGTTACCGCGAGCGCGAGGGCCTCGACTGGGGCGCCGCCAAGCTCGCCCTCGTCGACCTGCAGTGGAGCGACGTGCGGCCCGACCGCGGCGTCTACAACACCCTCGCCGCGCGCGGGCGCTTCGAGCACGTGGTCACGGCGGCCGAGATCGCGGCTGCGGTGACGGCCCCGCCCGAGGACACCCGCGCCTACTTCCGCGGCCGCTGCCTGTCGCAATATGCCGACTCCGTCGCCGCCGCCTCCTGGGACAGCGTCATCTTCGACGTCGGCCGGGAGAGCCTGCAGCGGGTCCCGACGCTCGACCCCCTGCGCGGCACGCGGGCGCACGTCGGCTCGCTGCTCGACCGCTGCGCCACCGCCCGCGCACTGGTCGACACCCTCGCCGGTCGCTGAAGCCCGCTCCTGCCGGGTCGCCCCGGCCTAGGGTCGGTGGCGACGCGCCCCACCCGAGGGTGCCGCGGGAGGTGGAGTCGCCCATGAGCGAGCGCGAGAGCGGCCAGGCGCACGTCGAGAAGACCGAGACGACGAGCGACGAGACCACGGCCGAGGCCCAGGACGCCACCGTCGCCGACGTCCGTGAGCGGCACGAGAAGCTGGCCGACGACGTCGACTCCATCCTCGATGATATCGATGACGTACTCGAATCCAACGCAGAGGATTTTGTAAAAAGCTACGTGCAAAAAGGGGGTCAGTGATCAAGTAAGTACTAACAGAAGTCCAGGCACCGTCTGAGCGCGCCGACGGTCTCTGAGAAGTGTCGCACCCGACTGCTCTGCTGTGCCGTGGAGAGGGGCGACCATGGCGGTCAGCGCGAAGGTGTGCGTGCGGTGCGAGGAGCTGGTCCCGGCGACCCGTTTCCCGACCAACAAGCGGATGCGAGACGGGCTCGACTCGTGGTGCCTCGACTGTCGGAGGGTCTAGGCCAGGAGCCTGTTCTGGAAGCGCAAGGGCCTGCCGGAGCCAGCGGCTCTGCTCCGCCGGCGGGTCACGATCGAGCGCGATGAGCAGGGTGTCGTCGTCCGACGTGAGTGCGCGGACTGCGGCCTGATCAAGCCGGTCAGCGAGTTCGGCAAGAACAGGACCAGCACGACCGGGGTGTCGACGTACTGCCGCCCCTGCCGCGGGGTGCGCAACGAGCGCGGCCGCTTGATGCGGGAGTACGGCATCACCGAGGGTGGGTTGGCTGACCTGCGCGAGCGCCAGCTGGACCGGTGCGCCCTCTGCGGCGATGCCGCGCCGGGTCACCTCGACCACGACCACGCGACCGGTCGCGGGCGCGCGCTGCTCTGCCAGCGGTGCAACCACGGGCTCGGGTTGTTCCGCGAGCGCACCGAGCTGCTGCGGGCCGCCGCCGACTACCTCGAGGCTCACCGCCGCGCCACCTGAGGCGGGCGTCCGCGTGATGCCGGCGGGCGCCCCACGTACACGTACCCGTCCGGGGCGTGGTGGGATCGACGGGTGACCCTCGAGCGCAGCACGCCTGGCCTGCCCGGGGCCTACCTCGCCGCGGGCACGGCGTCCTTCACCGACCTCCTCGCCGCGGCCCACCCCGACCTGCTGCCCTCCCGGCGCGCGCTCCCCGCCGTACCCGGCTCCGTCGACCTGGCCCCGCACGGCACGACGATCGTCGCCGTGACCTACCCCGGTGGGGTGCTGCTGGCCGGTGACCGCCGGGCGACCATGGGCAACCTGATCGCCAACCGCGACATGCAGAAGGTCTTCCCAGCGGACGAGCACAGCGCCGTCGGCATCGCGGGCACGGCGGGCATCGCGGTCGAGATGGTGCGCCTGTTCCAGGTCGAGCTCGAGCACTACGAGAAGATCGAGGGGGGCCTGCTCTCCTTCGACGGCAAGGCCAACCGGCTCGCCGCGATGCTGCGCGGCAACCTCGGCCTCGCCATGCAGGGGCTCGCGGCCGTCCCGCTCTTCGCCGGCTTCGACCTCGACCGAGGGGTCGGGCGCATCGTCAGCTACGACGTCACCGGCGGGCGGTACGAAGAGCACCGCCACCACTCGATCGGCTCCGGCAGCCTCTTCGCCCGGGGCAGCATGAAGAAGACCTTCCGCGCTGACCTGACCGAGGACCAGGCGGTGGTGGTGGCCGTCGAGGCGCTCTACGACGCCGCCGACGACGACAGCGCCACCGGCGGCCCCGACGTCGGGCGGCGGATCTTCCCGATCGTCGCCCTGGTCACCGCCGACGGCTACCGCCAGCTCACCGAGGCCGAGACCGGCGTGGTCGCCGAGGCCGTCGTCGCCGAGCGCTCGACCCGACCGGAGTAGATGATGACCAGCCCCTTCTACACCAGCCCCGAGCAGCTGGTCCGTGACCGCAGCGAGTACGCCCGGCGCAACATCGCCCGCGGCCGCGACGTGGTGGTCATGACCTTCGCCGACGGCATCCTCTTCGTGGGAGAGAACTCCTCCACCGCGCTGCACAAGATCAGCGAGATCTACGACCGGATCGCCTTCGCGGCGGTCGGCAAGTACAACGAGTTCGAGACGCTGCGCGTCGCCGGGGTGCGGTACGCCGACACTCGCGGGTACGCCTACGACCGCGCCGACGTCCGGGGCCGCGGCCTCGCCAACGCCTTCGCGCAGACGCTCGGCTCCATCTTCATCGAGAGCAACAAGCCCTTCGAGGTCGAGCTCGTCGTCGCGGAGGTGGGGCGCGAGCCGGCCGACGACCAGCTCTTCCGACTCACCTACGACGGCAGCGTCACCGAGGCGCACGGCCACCTGGCGATGGGCGGCCAGTCCGAGGCGATCACGGCAGCCCTGCGCGAGTCGCACGACGCCGCGCACGACCTCACTGCCGCCATGCGCGGCGCGCTCACCGCGCTGCGGGCCGGCGCGACCGCTGGTGGCAACAGCGACTCCGCCGCCGCCAGCCGCGCCGGGCTGCTCGAGGTCGCCGTCCTCGACCGGGGCAAGCCGCGCCGGTCCTTCCGCCGCATCACCGGGCCGACGCTCGCGGCGCTGGTCGAGGCGGCCGGCGGCGACGCCGACGACACGCCGCCCGAAGGCGCGTCCGACCCCAGCTGAGCGGGCACACGCCCGGCATGCCGGCGAAGAAGAGCGACACGACCGTCCCGGCCCCGTTGGAGCGCTCCGAGCAGCACGCTCAGGACACCTTCGTCGAGGCCCACGACAGTGCCGCGCACGTCCACGGCCACGAGGGCGATGAGGGGTACGCCCACCGCGTCGCCTACGCGGCGGTCAAGCACACGTACGAGAAGGTCGGCGACCACTGGGAGCCCAAGGACGAGCCGGGGCCCTCCGACGCCCGCGCCGAGAGCGGCGGCCCGCACCCCACCGGCAGCTCCGCCGGCGGTGTCGACGCCAACGCCACCAAGGCGCACCTGCAGCAACTGGCGAAGCGGCAAGGCATCCCCGGGCGCAGCCGGATGACCAAGGGGGAGCTGGTCGCCGCGCTGCAGCGCGACAGCCGCCGCAAGGACGCTGCCGCCCGGTCCTGAGCCGTACCGCAGGTCGACACGCAACGGAAACCCACAGAGTGGGCCATCCAGGCTACGGTCCGCTCGACCACCCGGACGCGCCGGGGGCGAGCACCGGGAGCACCTATGCACGCAGCACCACTGCCCCACCCGCGGAGCGCCGGCACGGCCGCCCGCGTGCTCACCGTCGCCGCCGCCGGGTGCCTCGCGCTCGCGGCGACGGCAGGCACCGCCGCCGCGGCGAGCGCGCCTGCGGGCGGCACCGCCTCGGGCGGCACGCACGCCACGCCCAAGCGGCTGAGCATCGCGCGCGTGAAGCCGCTCGCCCACCCGGGCGGCACGAGCGTCGTGGTGCTGGAGCTGAAGGGGAAGCCGCTGGCGACCGCGCTCTCCCAGGCCAAGGCGGCACACCGGGCGCTGTCCCAGGCGGACCGCTCGTCGACGGTGTCGGCCCTGCGGCCAGCGCAGCAGCGGGTCTCCGCCAGCGTCCGGAGCATGGGCGGCACCGTCCGCTACACCTACTCCGCGGCGCTCGCCGGCCTGTCCGTCTCGGTGAAGACCGCCGACATCCCCCGGCTGGCTGCGCTCCCCGACGTGAGCCGCGTCCTGAGCACCTCGATCGTGCACCCCGCGCTCAACAACAGCGACAACCTGTCGAAGGTCCCGCAGGAGTGGAGCTTTTCCGGCGGCACCGGCAAGGGTGAGGTCATCGGCGTCATCGACACCGGCATCGACTTCTACCACGCGGACTTCGGTGGCAGCGGCAGGGCCAGTGACTTCGCCAACGCCAACCGCACCGGCGGCACCGCCTTCCCGACCGCCAAGGTCATCGGCGGGACGGACCTCGTCGGCGACGCGTACGACCCCAACAAGAGCGGGCCGGCCTTCGCCCCCAAGCCCGACCCGATCCCGCTGGACTGCACGGACAACGGCGCCTTCCCGCACGGCACCCACGTCTCGGGTGACGCGGCCGGGCAGGGCGTGCTGAGCAGCGGCGCGACCTACACCGGGCCCTACACCGACCAGACGTTCTCCAGCAACATGTTCAAGGTCTACCCGGGCTCCGCGCCGGAGGCCAAGCTCCGCGTCTACCGCGTCTTCGGGTGCGGCTCGGCGGAGAGCTCCGCGAGCAGCGACGTGATCGGCAAGGCCATCGACGACGCGGTCCAGGACAACGTCAACGTCATCAACCTCTCGCTCGGCCAGACCTTCGCCGAGCCGACCGACGTCGACTCGGTGGCCGCCGCCAACGCCGTCACCTCCGGCATCCCGACGGTCATCGCGGCCGGCAACGAGGGCCCGGGGGAGTACACAGCCGGCTCGCCCGGCAGCACCCCCTCGGCCATCACCGTCGGCGCGGTCGACGGGCAGCCCGGCTTCCCGGGTGCTTCGTACGGCAGCACCCCGCCGGTGCAGGCCATCAACGCCAACGGCTCGACCGACCTGCCGGTGACCGCCCCAGTGGTGGTCCTGAAGGACGCCCCGGCCAAGCCGGCCGGCAGCACCCCCCGCTCGCTCGGTTGTGACGCCAGCGACTACGACGGTACGAACGGCAAGATCGTCATCACGAACCGCGGCACCTGTGCGCGCGTGGCCCGCGCCCAGCTCGGTCAGGACGCCGGCGCCAAGGCGGTCGTCATGATCAACAACGCCAACAGCCTGCCGCCGTACGAGGGCCCGATCCCGACCACCGACGGGTCGGGCACGGTGACCATCCCCTTCCTCGGGGTGAGCCAGGCCGACGCGGGCACCGTCAACGGGACCGACGGGCAGACCATCACCATCACCTCGGCCGGCACGATCGCCAACCCGACCTTCAAGGCCCCGGCCAGCTTCACCTCCGCCGGCCCCGACCCGGGTGACTCGAGCTCCAAGCCCGACGTCGCCGCGGCCGGTGTCTCGGTGACCAGCGCCAGCGCCGGGACCGGCACGGGCGCGCTGACGGCCAGTGGCACCTCCTTCGCCACGCCCACCACGGCGGGCATCGTGGCCGACGTCCTGCAGGTCAACCCTGGCATCTCCGCTGACTTCGCCAAGGCGGCCGTCGACGAGACCGCTGACCCGACCGCGCAGGGTTACGACCCGCTGCTGCTCGGGGCCGGCATCGCCAACGCCCAGGCCGCGGTGGCCACCAAGGTCTACGAGACGACCGGCGACGGCAAGACCAGCGGGCTGTCCTTCGGCTACCAGCAGCTCGGCCGGGCCTACTCCGGCTCGCAGGTCGTCACGCTGACCAACACCGGGACGACCGCCGCTGTCTACAACCTCACGATCACCCAGGTGGGCCCGCAGTACGGCGCCACCGAGACGATCACGCCCGCGGTCACCGTGCCGCCGGGGGGGAGCTCGATGGCGGTGATGACCATCAACCTCACCGCGGCGCAGGTCGCCGCCCTGCCGGACGCCTTGCAGTCGGACCCCAACGGGCTGCTCACCGTCGACACCCTCGGCGGCACGGTCATCGCCACCCCGACGACCAGCACCGCCGAGGCGCCGGCCCTGTCGATCCCCTACCGGATGGTGCCCCGCGGCATCTCGGTGGTGACACCCGGGCCGCTGACGCCCTACACCAGCAAGGGCTCGACCGCGACGACGTCGACGGTCATCACCAACCGCGGCATCCACCGGGGTGGCTCCGACATCTACGCCTGGCAGATCGCCGACCCCTCCGACAGCGGCGTGCCGCAGCAGAACGACGTCCGTGACGTCGGGGTGGCGGTCCACCCGGACAGCAAGGACACCGAGGTCGACTTCGTCTTCGACGTGGTCGGGCGGTGGTCGCAGCCGGGCAACGACGTGGAGGAGATCGCGATCGACACCAACCGCGACGGCAAGCCGGACTTCTACCTGGTCGGGGAGGACTTCGGCCTCGCCACCAGTGGGACACCCACCGGGGAGTTCGCCAGCATCCTGTTCACGGCCGACGGCACCCCTGTGGACGCCTTCGACGCCGGTGTCGCCGACAACGGCAACATGGTCGTGCTGCCGTCCCTGGTCGGCGACCTCGGCAACCGGTCGGGGGCGTTCTCGTACCGGATCGACGCGGTCACCGGGCAGAACGGCCCCACCACGGAGGACACCACCAGCGCCCTGCTCGACCCGGCGCACCCGCCGGTCAGCAGCGGCGACGGCGGTGAGCTCGAGCCCGGCGGCTCCCGGACCGCGACCTTGACCGCCGACACCACCCAGCTGCAGAGCACGCCAGCGCTCGGCTGGCTGGTGTCGACCTTCGACGACGCCAACGGCACCGGCCAGCTCAACGAGCTCCCGTTCGGTACGACGCCCCCCGCGCCCACGGGGGGTCCGGCCGCGGCCCTGCCGGACGCCACGGCGCCGGCTCTCCTCGTGCTGCTCGGTGTGGGCGCCGGTGCTGGCGCACTGGTGCTGCGCCGCCGCCGGCACGCCGGGGTCGCGGTCTGACGTACTGCACGTCCGGCGGGGTGGTCGCAGGACGCTGCTCCCCCCGCTACCCGGTCACCGTGAGGTGGCCGGGCAGCGGTCTGCGCAGGGACTCACGTACGGGGAGCCACCCGATCCGGTGGCCCGAGGCGTCCGCCTCGTTGCCGTCACGCCGGCTTTGTGCGGCCGATCTCGACAGACGCGACGGCGTGTCGGTGTCGAGAGGTGACATCTCGACAGGGGGCGGGCGGGCGGGCGGCTCAGCTGCCGGGCAGGCAGTGCGCCTCGAGCCAGGCCAGGGTGCGCGACCAGGCCAGCTCGGCGTCGGGCGCCGCGTAGACGTCGGGGCGGTCGCTGTTGGCGAACCCGTGACCGGCGTCGTAGACGTGCAGCTCGGTGGCCAGGGCCGCGTGCTCGAGGGCGGGGCGCAGCGCGTCCAGCTGCTCGACCGGGATGCTGGGGTCGGCGCTGCCGTAATGGCCGAGCCACGGGGTGCGCAGCGAGGCCACCACGTCCACCAGCGCCGGCATCCCGAGCCGGCCCTCCGCCACGCCGCCGCCGTAGAAGGAGACCGCGGCACCGAGCGCGTGGGTCACCCCCATCACGGTCGCGATCTCACCGCCGACGCAGAAGCCGATGATGCCGGTCTGCTCGGGCGCCAAGCCGACGGAGGCGAGGTGCTCCAGCGCGGTGTCGACGTCCTCGGTGATGCCCTCCATGGTCATCGCGCCCATGTGCGGCGCGAGCCGGTCGAAGCCCCCGCCGTAGTCGAAGACCGGGTCGCCGGTGCGGTGGAAGAGGCGCGGCGCGACGGCGTGCCAACCGGCGGCGGCGAGCCGGTCGCAGACGCCCTCCACCCACGGCGTCACGCCGAAGGCCTCCTGGATGACGACGACACCGCCCTTGGCCGGGCCGTCAGGGGTGCGGGTGGTCAGCGGGGTGGTCATCCCTCATCTTTAGCAGGCGCGGCCGTGCCGCACCCCGCTCAGTCGTCCAGACGCCCCGGCGGGCGGACCTCGCCGCGCCGCCTCCGCCGGCCCCCGACGACGATCGCGGCCAGCCCCGCCAGCGCGATGAGCGGCCCGAGGACCGACCAGGTGACCGTGTCGGTCATGGTGCTCCCGGTGATGACGCCGATGCCCTGGAAGAAGAAGACGAGCCCGAGCACCAGGGCGATCAGGCCGCCGGCCACGAGGACGGGGTTGCGCATCCGCCATGACTAGCAGGCCGGGGACCGCCACGCCGGGTACCCGCCGGCCGGGTCGCGCTCCGTACCGGCGTGCGAGGCTGTCCCGTGGGCGCAGCGCGGCGGGAGCAGCCGGCGACCGGGCGTGACGGAGCAGGCGCACCGGTCGGCCGTCGGGTCGTGCTCGGGCTCCTCGGGCTCGGCGCCGTCGGCACGCTGACCGGCGCCCGCCTGCAGCGCGGCCTCGGCGACGCGCTCGCGCCGGTCGAGAACGCCGACCCGACCGGCCTCGTCTCGCTGCTGCCGCTGGGCAACGCCTTCCGCTACTACTCCGTCGCCGGCAGCGCACCGCACCGGTACGCGACGTCCTACCGCCTCGCGGTCACCGGGCTGGTGGCCCGGCCGGCGACGCACACCTTGCCTGCGCTGCAGGCGATGCCGCAGGCGACGCTGGTCCGCGACTTCCAGTGCGTCACCGGCTGGCGGGTGCCCCAGGTGCGGTGGAGCGGCGTACGGCTGGCCGACCTCCTCGAGGCCGCCGGCCCGCTGCCGGCGGCCACCGCGGTGCGCCTGACGTCCTTCGACGGCACTTACTCCGACAGCCTGACCCTGGCGCAGGCGCGGCTGCCGGACGTCATCGTGGCGCTGCGGATGCTCGGCGCCCCGGTCAGCCACGACCACGGCGGTCCGGTGCGCCTCTACGTCGCCCCGATGTACGGGTACAAGAGCGTCAAGTGGCTCTCCGGCATCGAGCTGACCAGCACGGTCGTCAAGGGCTACTGGGAGCACCGGGGCTACTCCGTCGACGGCTTCGTCGGCCACTCCAACGGACGCGACGATGCCCCGACGAGCTGAGCGGCTGCCCGGCGACGTCCGCCGCTTCGCCCCCGCGGTCCGCCGCGTGCACCGAGCGGTCGCCGTGCTCATGGGCCTGTGCGTGGCCAGCGCCGCCTGCCTCTACGTCCCGCAGCTGGAGACCCTGGTCGCGCACCGCTACCTGGTCGAGCAGGTGCACGTCTACGCGGGCGTCGCCCTGCCCGTACCCGTGCTGCTCGGGCTGCTCTCGCCGGACGTCCGGGCGGACCTGCGGCGGCTGGAGCGCTTCGCGCCCTCGGACTGGCAGTGGCTGCGCCGCCGTGACCGGCGCACGGGGGGTCTGCGGGTCGGCAAGTTCAACGGCGGGCAGAAGCTCAACGGTGCGCTGAGCGCCGGCGCGGTGCTCGTCCTGCTCGGCACCGGCCTGCTGATGCGCTTCACCGGCTTGGTACGGCTGACCCTGCGCACCGGCGCGACCTTCGTGCACGACTGGACGGCCCTCGGGCTCGTGCTGCTGCTCCTCGGGCACCTCTGGCACGCGAGCCGCGACCCGTACGCGCTGCGCGGCATGCGCACGGGTGACGTGCCGCTGCGCTGGGCGCGCGAGCGCCATGCCGCGTGGGCCGACGAGGTCGCCGGCCCGGTGAGCCCGGCACCGTGAGCGCAGCCGCGGCTCCGGACGAGGGGTGGGAGCAGCGGGTCGTCGACGTCTGGGCTGCCGCCGATGACCTCGGCGAGGCTGAGCTGCGACGCCGGGTCGAGCAGCTCCCCGCCGAGCTCCCGACCGGGAGCGCGGTCGCGGCCTTCGAGCGCGCCTGCGCGCAGGACTCCACCGGCCACCCCCACCGCGCCGTCCCGCTCTACCGGCAGGCGCTGGCGACGGGTCTGACCGAGGTGCGTCGCCGTCGCGCGGTCATCCAGCTCGCCAGCTCGCTGCGCGCCCTCGGCAACGCGGAGGCGAGCCGCAGCAACCGCGTCGCATGGGCATCCACGAAGTCCTCGAAGACCTTGCTGTCTTCGCCCGTCCCACCCCCTCGGTCGTCTCCCGGTACGACGACCTGGGGCGGCGCAGAGGTTGCCGCGACCGCCCTCAGCTCGGGCCGAAGCGCTCCACCCGAATGTCGCGGGCAGGGACGCCCGAGGCCATGAGCAGGTCGCTGACCGCGTCGGCGAAGCCGGCCGAGCCGCAGACGAAGCAGGTGGCCCCGGGCAGCAGCGCACCGGCGACCTCGGCGGCAGTGAGCCGCCCCGCTGCCCGTCCGCCCGGGCCAGCCGCACGGGTCGCGACGACGACCGCGCCGGCGGCGAACAGCTCCTCGGCGTAAGGCAGCTCGGCCACCGTACGAGCGGAGACGACCAGTCGGAGCAGCGAGGCGGACCCGACCGCGACCGCGTGGCGCAGCATCGCGACCAGCGGTACGACGCCGCTGCCGCCGGCCACCCCGACCGCCGGGGTGTCGCCCCGCCAGACGAACCACCCACCGATCGGCCCCTGCACCTCCAGCTCGTCGCCCACCACGACGGTGTCGGCGAGGAAGCCCGACACCTCCCCGTCCTCGAGTCGCTCGACGTAGAGCTCGACCCAAGGGTCCGCCGGCGCCGACGCGATCGAGTACGACCGCTGGGCGACGTACCCGTCCGCCGCGGTGAGCCGGACGACGTAGTGCTGCCCCGGCAGGTGCGCGACCCGGTCGGGGACCTCGAGCCGGAGCACGACCGCCCGGGGCGATGGGTGCGCCACCGAGCGCACCACCGCACGGCGCCGACCGCCGGAGGGGGCCGGCTCAGTCACCCTGGTAGCGCTGCTCGAGCCACGGGTCGCCGAGGTCGTGGTACCCGTTGCTCTCCCAGAAGCCGTGCTGGTCGTGGTCGAGCAGCGTCAGCCGGGTGACCCACTTCGCGCTCTTCCAGAAGTAGAGGTGCGGGACCAGCAGCCGTACGGGGCCACCGTGGTCGCGGGGGAGCGGCGCGCCGTCGAAGGTCCACACCACCCACGCCTGGCCGCCGGTGAGGTGCTCGAGCGGCAGGTTGGTCGTGTACCCGGTGGTCGAGGTCGCGAGCACGTGCGTGGCGCTCGGCAGCGGACCGGCGGCGTCGAGGAAGACGTCGACGCTCACCCCACCGAAGGTGGTGTCGAGCTTGGTCCACGTCGTCACGCAGTGGATGTCGCCGTGGTAATCCGACTGGGGCAGCGCGTGCGCCTCGTCCCAGGTCCAGGACCGCTCGTGCTGGACCAGCCCGTCGACGGTCATCGACCACCGCTGCGGGTCCAGCCGCGGGGTCACCTCTGCCGTCAGCACCGGGAAGTCGGCGCCGGTGTCGTACTGCCCGGGCGGGAGCCGGTTGCCGTGCTCGGGCCGCGGCCGACCGGTGAAACCCCGCGTGGGTCCGCTCATGGCGCGCCTCTCTGTCCGCCGACGTGCACCCGCCGTCACCCGTCGTAGTGGTAGCGAGCCTGCAGCACGACCAGATCGCGATCCTGCACCAGGTAGACGAGGCGGTGCTCCTCGTCGATGCGCCGTGACCAGGCACCGGAGAGCACGTGGCGCAGCTGCTCGGGCTTGCCGATGCCTGCGAGGGGGTCGCGCAGGGAGTCGTCGATGAGCCGGTTGATCCGCTTGCGCACCATGCGGTCGGCGACGAGCCAGTGCGTGTAGTCCTCCCACCCGTGTGTCGTGAAGACGATCCTCACCGCACCAGCCCGCGCTCCTCCACGTCGCCATCGCGAGCTTCGAGCAGGCTCTCCAGCAGCCGACGCGCGTCCGTCGGCACACGCAGCAGGAAGGCCGTCTCCTGGAGGGCGTCGAAGTCCCCGATCGCCCACGGCCCGACCTCGGCGGCGGCGAACGCGTGCGTGCCGCACTCGGCCAACGCCACCACCCGTGCCGTCGGGAACGCCGAACGCCCGTCGCCCGAGCCTGTGTAGCCGAACTCGGCGGCGTTGGCCGGTGTGTCGGGGATGTCGAGGTCGAACCCGTCGATCGCCATCAGCCGCCACCCGCGCAGCCACGCGCCGCGGGTGAGGGTGTCGGCGACCGGGCCGGCGACCGTCTCGAACACCTCCGCCAACACCTTCGGTCCCAGCCGTGTGCGGGCCTGCGTGATCCCACTGGCCGTCGGCACCGACCACTCGGCGTCCCAGCAGCCCCACGCCGAGAGCGACCCGGTGACCTTGGCCGCGACTTCCTCGTCGTCATCGTCGGGGAACAGGCACAGTCCCATCGTGAGGTAGGCAACCACGTGCGCCGGTAGCTTCCCGCCCCGGCGCCGATCGCCGGCCCCACAGGCGGCCACAGCCTCATCGACCGCGTCCCGCGGCACCGCCGCGACCAGCACCCCAAACGACACCGATCCGGCTGCACCGCAGCGCTTCGTCCATGATCGATCACGGTGCCAGCCAGCAACCCCCACCCCAGCGCGCCACGCCGCAGCACCCCGGAAACGACCGCAAGCCAGCCTCATGATCGGAATACGCTACGTGGCATTGACCCCTGGCACCCCGAACCCAGAACCTACCGAACAGTTACCCCACAGCAACCCCGCAGGCGTGTCCGCATGACACCAGGAGGCAACCAGTCCTACGGCGGGGGTGGTGTTCGCGGGAGCTGCGGGTGGTGATTGCGTGGGGACGCGGTCCCCGATTGGTGCGTGGTGCGGGCCGCGTGACTAGTGTCGAACGTGCGTTCGATCCGTTGGCGAGCTGGGCTGAGTCGTTGGGCAACGGTCGTGTCGTCGATCCGCCGTTGCCGGTGATCGTGGATCTGGCATCGCTGTTCCCCCCCGACCTCGTTAGGGCCAGCTGGCCAACACGCAGCCCCTCAAGATCACCAAGGGGGCTGAATCTGATCGGCCCTACTGTTCAGCAGGTTCTTGGTTCGGGGGTCGGGATGGCCGTCGGCGGGTTGACGGAGGACGTCGAGGCTGTTGTGGCCGTTCTTGTTCGCGGGCAACTGCTCAGCTGCTTCTGGCCGGACTTCCGAAGATCATGAGCGCACGAGGGTCCGGAAGGGTGCGTTGACCTGCGGAGACGCGCGCAGAGGCGGTGAGGGTCGCGTTACTACAGCGAGCGTGTGCGGGTGTGGAGCCCGGTCAGTCGCTCGGGACGGTGAAGTCGAGGAACCAAGGGGGTTCGGGGAGCTTTGAGTGCGCCCAGGATCGTCTTCTGCCCGGCGGTCGTCGCTGAGCGCTGGGCGACGTGGCCGTCGGCGGTCGCGGGGGTGACAAGGTGCATCCGGTCGAGTTCATGTCCGACGTTGCGCCCGGTGTCGTCGGTCGCGTTCTCCACGACCGCAGTAGGAGCAGGGCGAGCCAGCACAGCTGGACGTGGGAGCGGGTGCGGTCCTCGCGGTGGTGGAACACCGGGCGTAGCCTGGGCGTAGCCCGAGGGCGCCCTTCATGTCGCGCCAGCCCCGTTCGACCTGCAGCAGCTGCTGGTAGGGCGCAGCCAGATCATCCGGTGTGAGGGTGGTGTCGGCAGTCCGGAGTAACCATGTGCCGTCCCGCTGCGACTCGCGCTTGATCGCCGCCGCGTCCACGCGCAGCAACCCGGCGGCGGTGCGACGCAGGTAACGCCGCAGGCCCGGCTTGGTCTGCAGGCTCCCGACGAGCTCGTCACGACGCGGGTCGGTCCAGCCGTCGGAACCGTCGATCAGGCTCTGGAGATGCGCGACGAGCTGGAGGCGGACGGCGGCGTCACGGTCGGCCTGTTCAGGGTTGAGGCAGACCACAACCGCTGGGTGCGCGCACCGTCGTCGCCGTCACCGTCGCCACCCGGTGCGACCGCGACTTCCTTGACCCGCAGGTTCCCGGCCAGGGCGCGACGGGTGAACGCGGTCATGATCGGGACCTCCTGGTGCGGCGGACGTGCAGGACCACGAGCGGCAGGACGAGCAGCAGGAGCGCCGACGCGCCCGGCGTCCCGCCGGTGACCGCCAGCGTGCCCTGCGGCGGGCTCGGTGTGGGGGCAGCCGCGCGGGCGGGGTGGTGCACCGGCCGGCGCGCAGGTGCGCGGAGGTGGCGGCCCGGGCTGCCGGCCGGCGGCGCGGCGAGGGTCACCGGGGCAGCGGCGGCGACCGGGGCGGCGACCGGGGCGAGGTCGGCGTACACCGCCGTCTCGAGGTAGTCGTCCTCCTCCGCATCCCCGCTGCCCGGGGCGAGGCGCGCCCCCTCGGCCTGCAGCGCGGCCCGCGAGGCGTCGGGGACGACCCACGGGGCGAGGGCGAGGAAGCCGGGGCGGTCGCCGGCGTACTGCTGGTAGGGCGCGGCGTCCGAGGGCAGCGCGACCGCGTCGCCGACGTACCGGCCCGCCGCCCCACCGCCGCGCGCGAGGATCGCGGACTGCCCGTCGAAGGGCAGGTCGAGCAGGTTGCCGACCATCATCGGGTTGATCGCGTACCGGAAGTGCACGGTCGGGTCGCTGACCGCGCGCCAAGCCGAGGCCATCCACTCCAGCGGCTGCCAGTCGCTGTTGCCGCCGGGGCCAGCCCAGCGCCCCGGGTTGGCCTCGGCCTGCACCACGGTGTCGACGCCGAGGCTGTCCATGCAGGGCACGTAGCTCACCGAGGTGTCGGCGCAGGGGTCACCGGCGGGGCGGGGCTGCCCGAGGCCGTACCCGTAGACGAAGGCGGGCAGCGAGGTGGCGAAGCCGAGCCGGTGCCCGGCCACGACCGCGCCGGCCGCGTTGGGCCGCCCCGCCGCGCCCGTCGAGGCCCCAGGGTCGAGCGCGAGGATGGTCGACTCGAGCGACGTCAGCGGCACCTTCTCGTTGCGGAAGAGCAGGTTGCGCGCGCCGTCGGGCGCCGCGGCGTCGATGTCGGAAGGGCCCCAGAGGAAGGTCGCGTTGGGGACGTGCGTCGTGGTCGGTACGTAGGCCGTCGTCAGCCCCGGCTCGAGCTCCGGGTCACCGAGCTCGGCGACCTCCGTCGGGTCGTGCGTCTCGCGGTAGGTCGGCTCGTTGTTGCTGGCCACGACATAGATGCCGTAGTCGCGGGCGATGTCGCTGAAGGTGATGTTGAAGGCGCGCACCTCCGTGTCGGTGGCGCCGAGGAAGATCTGCTTGCGCGGGTCGACCGGGCCGACCAGCGCGGTGACGGCGGCGATCTGCGGGGCGTAGGCGGCGTTGAGCTCGCCCAGCGCGCTCGCCACGCCGACCGGCTCGGCGTCACCCGCGGGGGCGCCCGCCCTGGTGTCGGCCTGCGCCCGCACCGTGGCCCCGCGCGCCCCGGTCGCCAGCGTCATCAACCCGATGTCCTCGTTGAAGACGGCCAGCGTCGGGCGCCCCGGCACCTCGTGCGGCACCACCAGCTCCTCGACCAGGCACCTCATCCGGGTACGGAAGGTGTCGTAGGACACGACCGCGCTGATGTCCTGGCGGTACTGCACGCCGACGACGCGCAGGTCGCCTCTGGGGTCGCTGCTCCCGGTGGCCGAGCCGAAGCGCGCGGGGTGTAGCGCCACACAGGTCGCGGCGTCCGGACGGTCGGCCGGGGACGGCCCGGCTGTTCCCGCGGCCGCCGGCGCCACCGCGAGCACCCCTGCCAGTGCCGCCGCGAGGAGCACGGTCAGCCGCGGGCCCGCTGGCGGCGGCGGACGACCGCCACCGCGGCGAGGGTACCGCCGCCGGTGAGCACCAGCAGGGGCACGACCGGCGCCTCCGGCAGGCTGGCCGCCGGGCTGCCCGACGTACCCGCGGTCGAGGCGCAGGCGGCGGCCAGGGCGGCGTCCTGGGCGGCGAAGAGGCTCTGGCCGCACTCCTGCCGGGCGATGGTGCCGACGTTGGTGTCGTCGTTCGCGCCCGCGGTGGTCGCCCCCGTCGTGCAGCCCATCGTCGCGGTGCAGCCGTCGGCGAAGCCGACCTCCACGCGGCCGAGCTGGTCGACCGTGATGTCGTTGAAGTCGTAGAGGTTGCGGTGGGTGCACGGGCCGCCGAGCTGGATGCAGCCGACCTGCACCGGGTGCGCGGTGTCGGTCGTCACCTGCTGCGTGCGCCAGGTCGCGCCCGAGTCGTCCGTACGCGCGATGTAGAGCTGCCACGCGCCGGCGAAGGTCTTGGCCTGTTAGTCCCCGGTGGTCGTCGTACCGAGGAAGGCCATGGCCGCGCGGCCGGTCGACCCGGCGATGACCTCCGGGAAGGCGATGCTCTTGACCCCGAGCGGCTCGCCGACGTCGACCGACGACCCCCACATGCCACCCAGCTTCTTCACCGCGATCTTGCCAGGGTGCTCACCGGCCATGTTGGCGCCGTCCTCGTACCCGAAGTAGGTGGTGTTTGAACCGTCCCGGTTCTTATGCCGTCTTCTTGTTGGCGGCGTCACCGGAGGGTGGGCCGGTTGGGGGAGTGTAGAAGATCTGTTCGTACTCCTCGGGGGTGAGGTAGTCGAGCTCGCTGTGGAGTCG
>JAABUZ0100001332.1_pt1 | contig 47933 bp, 30 predicted proteins | sample 5562091 | NCBI WGS metagenome assembly JAABUZ01 (sample SAMN12813069, study PRJNA571459) | rock metagenome | isolation source: Antarctica rocks | place: Antarctica: Victoria Land, Linnaeus Terrace sud | collected 2015-12-21 | reverse complement strand
GGAAGAGGAGGATGGGGATGGGGAGGCGGGGGGAGGGAGGAGGGGTGGTACGAAGGCTGGGAAGCGCAAGGACGAGGAGGAGGAGGGGCATCCGTGGGCGGGTATTGCTGCGGAGCCGCTACAGGAGGGAGGGGGAGGGGGGCTGGTAGGGCTTCATGATGTGGTGCTTGCGCCGCCGAAATTCAAGAAGGCGCTCGGGGAGAGGTTCAAGATTGGAGGAGGGGGAAAGGGTGTGGGGGTGGGGTTGAAGAGGCAGGCGGAGCTGGGAGAGGCGCGGAGGAAGGTTGTGGAGGGGTATAGGGCTCTGATGAGGCAGAGGGGCAGGGAGGGGGAGGTGGTGGGCTGAGATGTAACGAACAGGTCCTGAGTGTGGGGAAAGGCGACGCTCATGCTTATGACAGCCATGATTCGCTGCCCGCGCATTAGATGCAGATGAATCAGATCATCTAGCCTCTGCAACGATAATCGCGTAAGAAAAGGTATAGCCCCGTCTTCTACCGGCTTGCTCCAGAACTATTCCTTGCGCTACACTACTAAGGCCTTTGTCTGCTATTGCTCGCTCCACATAGCTTGAAACATTCCCTGTTTCAAACCTCACAATGACCATCACATTGCCCAAATAATCCATCGGATTAACTATCTCACACACAAAAACCACTGCATTGGCCTCTCTTGCTTCTATTCCCACGCCCCTCTTCAAAGACTCCTAGAGGTCCTGTTACTCTAGACTTTTTACCTGTCTCTGCTTCGTATTTCCACTTCAGTATCAGGACTATGTAGCATAATCCAGCAGCTGGACATAGATAGCTCAACTTCAGCACAGATCTCGTACACATATAGCGAATATTTTGCATTGAGCGATTTCGAAGGAGGGGTGAGAACGGAGTTACTGCTGGTATTGAGAGCTGACGAGTTTTCGTTACCCACCAGCAGCATTCAGGCGGCCGGAAAGAGATATACACATGGGTTTCAAGGGGGTGGGAAAAGAGAGGATTGCTTGACAGGGGGGTCTTACCGTTGTGAATATGGGGGGTTTAGGCAGCGACTTGATATGTAGGCCTTTTGTTGGTCGTGGAGGAGTCTACATATTGACAGGATGCTGATGTTTGAGATTTAATAGAGTACTAGCTACGTAAGCTGACAATATAGCGGGCGAGTCTTTGTACAGTCTGCGGCGCTCGCGGTGTCTTTGCTAGTTCCGAGAGGGAGCTGCTGCAGCCGCCACCCTCTCTGATAACCAACAATTCCTTTCGATCAAGTGAGATGCAAGATCAGGACTCCCTAGTCGTTTCGAATAACGTCTGAAGTAGCAAACAAAAAAACCTTTGTATTGAGAGAAAGGACGATTGTACATCAAATCCCAACTCAAATATTCGACCGCAACAAGAGAACAACTGTTGCCTGTTTGAAAGGGCAATAAGAGGACGATAACGTTCGAGCTCAAGTGTTTTACTCTTATAGTCGTCAAAAATGCTAATAAGACAAGTATATAACTTCTTGCTGAACTCGAGATGGAGGACCAATAGTGAGTTAGAACTATCTGGAGGTCCTTGTCGAAAAGGGCGGTAAATGTAGCAAATCCATCATAGACGATGTCTCGATACAGATCCGCAGGACGACCACTGCGCCTCGTGAGGACTAGCTAGCCGGTGCTTGGGACCAGTGGGTCGACCGTGAGTATGGATTCTGGAAGAATAGATCTTGAATTGGGATGCCCTTAATAAGCGCCGAATCGAGGTATATGACGAATCAGCGGTACTGAGGATAAAGCTACCACACATAGTCCGGCACTTTCGCCCTGTCCGAGTCAAGATGTGAGAGTGCATCCCAGTTCATCGTGAGTGGCCCACACAGTCCGGGCACCCTGTAGCCTTTGAATGCGGTCTCGCCTCCGGTAATCTCCATATGGATCTTCCCATCAAAGCATGTCGCTTGATTATCCTCGAAGTCCAGATGTCCTGTGTTCCGGTCAGGAGGATCGCACTGGATATCACCTGTCATGGTGTTGTACCCGCGCCATTGGAAGTAGAGACGGCGAGATGCGCTGCTCTCCCCTTTCCAGCGTTTTGCTGGGGGCTGTGGCATCGCATAGTCCGGGCTGCCTGAATCGTCGCTCACGCTGCGGTCCGTATCATCGCCGAGGCTGCTTTCTTGCCCATTATTAATTTCTTCATCGCTACTTGCTCCTTCATCATCTTCGCTCTCGGTGTCGATCTCGTCGACAGGATCAGCCTTCCACGTCCCGTCTTCTACGATTTTCGAGACCTCTTCTAGCGACTTGCCAAGTATCATCAGGCCGCAGACTTTTCCGAGGTCGAAGACAGCCAGTCGCCCGCCCGAGACGATACGTATACACATTTTCTCCGAAAGATTTGGACAGTAATACCGGATCTCCTTGCATCCTATGGCATATAGGCCGGTGGTGGAGTGGAGCTCGTAGGGCCTATCACGTTTAAAGTCAATATTGTTTACGTATTCTTCATGGCGATCCATTTGGCGAGCTAGATCGCTACTGGGGCACAGATTACTGGGAACGGCTTGCTGCATGTCGACCTTATGTGCCACTTCGCTGATTTTGGCTCGATTCCAACCAATGACTGTGCCCTTGCTATTCCCAGGAAGCCCACCGTATGCTACATGCAATGCTGGCATGCGCTCTACTCTTCCTGCCAATGCCATGTGACGATCGGTATACCCTGGTAGCAGAATCGGATCCGTTGTCTTGTCCCTATCCGGATTACCGTGCTCGTCAAGAAAGAATCTCCGGAGGAAGAGCGAAGAGTCGCATTGCACCTCTTCTGTTGGGGTTCCGCACGCCGCGAACTTCCGCATGCGTCTTGGCAGCTCTTGGGCATGATACGCTCTCAATTGGGCACGGTAATCATCCATCATCTTCTCATATTCGGCTTTGAGCGCCGACTTGATCGCGAGAACTCGCTGCGGGGCAGCATCGCACTAGATTCATTTAGCGATGCTTCTCCTTGTGACTGCCGGGTCATGAATGGCTTACTTCTCCATAGGCGACCTTGGTAAGAAGTAGGGCTTTCGCCTTGAAGGGGCCTCTGCAAGGTATTGGAGTCAGCGTTCCGTCTTTGCGCCAGTGGATTGAGCGAAGAGGCTGATACTGGAGCTCCTGTTACGCTTGTACGAGGAAAAGGTACTCGAAGAACATAGCTTACATGTCAGGACTGAAGTCAATCCCATAGTGCTCCAATTGAGCCTCGACCCAATCTTCAAAGTCCACACTCGTATCATCCTGATTCATGGGGACATCTCTTTTCCTCTTCATCAAACCCGGAAAGAGTCGTCTTCTCAAAGATATGGCAGTCTCACGACGATGATCATTGACGCAAAATCCACCAGAACCGTAATGGAAAGGGTCTTGCCACGCACCATTTCTCGGATACTCTGGCTCGGTCATCTCACCTTCCGTCATTGTGGCTGTCGATGATGGCATACTCGCCATCCCAAAGTGGTCTGGATAAATCGTTGGATGGGGGATGACTCCACGGCCACAACAACCATGAGCAAGATCTCGTTTGCAAAATGGTTGGACACAGGCTTCGAATCGGCTTTTTAATAGAAGTCCTAAGTTCAGACAATGCTCGTCTGCGATTGAGAAGAATAATATCTCCGATGTTGAATTACTGGTCTGAAGCGTTTGTCTGAATCAAGGTCATGAATAAAGCTCGGTGAGGGATCGAATTTTGCTACTCTACTCGAGTATCCCAGTCAAATACAGAGTATGAGTCGAGCAGCTTTACTCAACGGCTTACCAGGCAAACAATACGCGGTGTGATCTCCGGGGTTTGTAATAAAACAGCATACTTCAACAGATGGTCCAACGGGTAGTGCTTCAAGCCGCTTACAACATATGAGGTACTAGACCGCCTTCTAAGTCCGCTATCACTTGACGATGCGGACGAAACGACAGAGAGAGTCGCCCTTGGTAGAGACGTCGTTGGTCATGTACTTTAGACTGGGACCGCTTGCCGAGATTCAACCGGTAGGGCTGAGGTCAAGAGTGTAATGCTTGGTTTTGGGACGAGTATCGACGGTAACGCTTCGAAAAATGACGATATTCCAAACACCAATGGCCGCTGATCATATACGAGGACCGTGTACTAGCCGGTCAGCAGCCATACACGTCAAACTAGCTGGCAAAACGCAGTTCTCTCCTTTGTTCGCTCATACTCAACAAAGGGGATACCATGATGACAATGTATTGTACACATTCCTTTGTTCCATCGAACCACAATATCCTTATCAGCGCCCTCTATGTCTCCTGGTGTTGCTGTTTCCCAGGCCAGCACCGCTGTCTCACACACCGCAGAGTCCCTCTACTTTCTCAGTATACTATATACCCCTCCATCGCAATGGGCTGCACCCAATCCCGCCATGCCCCTCCTTTCCCGGACCCTCCTCACCATCCCAACAGTCGTATAAAGCCATACGACCACCACAGGTTGCACCACCATCGACATAACGACGGGCGCGCAAGAGGGTATCGGCATCAAATAAGGCGCAATCCGAGGTATGATCCCATTCGTGAGAGGAAAGCTGAGATGCGGCAGGCGTACGATCAGAACCGGGATCCGATCTTTAGGAAACATCGGAGGGGGTGGCATGATGATTGGTATTTCTAGGCTGATGCCGGGGGACATGGGGGGGGGAGGGAGATTTTGGGTGGGGGGAGAGGGACGGGAGGTTGGGAGGGGGGTGGTGAGTTAGTTTTCGTTTGGAGGGAGGTGATTGTGAGAGTTGGGGCTTGTGGGAAGAAAGGGCGAAGTTTTTGCGAGTAGCTGGACAGAACGTGTTGAATGAATGGGAATAAGGAATAATTGCGGCTCTTTTAAGCTTTGACGCTTGGTGAGTGTGCGCATATTCATATGAGAATTAAGACGCTCCGAGTGTTCCCGTCACAAGGGGGTGCTCGTTCAGGGATTGGCAAAGGAGAGAGTACACACGCGACACCTCGGAAATTCGATATCGTCATGTTGACGAATTGATTGCCCAGTAAAGACTGAGTGACGGGCAGTGCAAAAGGCTAAAACATATCGCAAACGTAGTAACATATCCAATGGATAAGGACACGGAAACGTAGAAGATTGATTAGGTGAGGAGTTTTCAGGGCCGTCCCACCTTAGGCAAACCGCTGAGCATACACGTCGTGCTAGTGCATGGGACACTTGACCGGAAATCAATTATTACCTGACATACCTATCGTTTTGAGAGATTGGTGAACAGATCACTCTGCACGCCAGCCACTGCGTTTAGCACCGCGAATTATTTGTTCCAAGGATAAATATGCTGCCAGCAAGCTCATGCTGCGCAATATCTGGTCCGAGGGTCTCGTTGAGTCCCTCAAGTGGCGGAGACCTTGTGTCCTGCGCTGCGTTATCGCCATGAACCCAAGCGCTCTGAGGTCGGGACCCTGTTAGTCCGCTCGAGTCCAACTCGGCAGTGCCAGGTAGGGGATCAACGCTGAATGTTGAGTAAGGAGGCACGTCATAAGACTGCTGTTCGCCGATTTTTGGATCATCGAGTCCATATCGCGTCGTCGGGCTGACCTGTGGTTGTGCAGTGTGCTCAAATTTGGTTTCTGAAACCGGAGGCCCTTTACTCTGCCTGTGGAGGTCTCGCCTGAGGAATTCGAGCTCAGTTCTGTGCCGGCCAAGGTAAAAGAGCAAAGCGCCAATAGCAGCAAATGCGGCAAGCCCGCCCAGTACGATTCCTGCTATGGCGCCTGCTGGAAGGGAGCGTCCTGAGCTTGGAGCTTGGGAGGATGCTGTAGAAGCATTCGGGGAAGGTGAATTCGGACCCGGCGTCCCAGAAGGCAGCGTCTCTCCACTTGGGAAGGCCTCACCGGGAGCTAGCATAAATGTAGAATTCCGCGCTTTTTGCTTTTGAATGTCCAACGACACCGAAGAATCCTGGCATGGTCAGTCACCGCAGGTAGACCCTTTTTGCGCCACTTACCGGGTTTATGACGCCAACCATTGCATTTTCGACACAAGATCTTGGAGCTGAGCAATAGAAGAATATCGGATCCGTATCATTGATCGTCAGGTTCCAGGTCGGTGGCTGGTTCTCTAAGATTAGCAGAAGTCCAAGCATACCATTCAAGCATTGCTGTACGTTGTCAAGGATCGCACCAAGTGGTTGAAATCCAGAAGCAAAGCCGGTCTTGTTTCCGGTGAGTTCGTATGGGATGCAGGGGTACCCATATTCAGCACGGGCAACTGAATGATTCCATGGGAAGAATTCGAACTCTAGATCATCACATATTAGACTCTTCTGCTTGCAGATACTCAACATCGAGTCTCACCGATGACATCGTTAACTGCTGCCTGAACGGAGTCTGGAGAGTACTGGTTACTGGCCTATTGTTCATTTGCCAATCTTTATCAGCTTATCTCGCCTTTACGAATTGCGAAAATGCTATTCTCGACTACCTTTCCCACAGTGATCGTGTGCGTTTTTATCTCGTTAGATATTGTAGACGTCAAGTCACTTGCGTTGCTTTGATCCGAGGCGGAAGTGGTCTGCGCAAAGCAGAGATAGGCAATCCAAGGGAAAATCGTGACGAGAAGCAGCACTTGCTGCATGAGAAGCATAATGAGAATATTTACGTGCACACTCCTTAGACAAAACGAAAGCAAAGCGATCTTGTGAAAGCAATGGAGGCGAAAATAAAGAGGAGGAGACGAGGCGTTGGAAACTATTTGAACTTCCAACTTCCCACTCTCTCAGGCTTGGGTCCCGTTTCCTGGCCGTGATCAGGACGTTGAGTGGCACCATGATGACGAATTGACTGATTTACTCCGGCCTGAAGATTGTTTCGCCTGCGGTACTTTGAGATAGCCAAAGAAAGCAGAAGGCTAGCTGTCGGATCACGACTCAATCCGTCGTTCCTCGTCGGGTTTCGGAACAGATGCATATCGGCATGCACGCAAGCGTTCACCCTGAGACCCTGGACGGGGCTCCCACGATGAGATAGTCGATTATACTGACTATGGTGGAATGTCTTGGGAGAGGGTGGAGTGACGTGTTGGTCATTGACTGAAAGCTCGTTCGTAGCTGGCCTGTAAGGTATATCGGAATTGATGTTACTGAGTCAAGTCTTAGTCCCCCTCCCATAGCTGAAGAAGCCCTAATGCATTGAACCGAGAATTAGGGGAGCATGGGCCTGGACCTGTGATAGGCGGAACGTTGCAGGCAAACAAAAGACTTCAAGACAGAAGCCGGCTTGTCGATCAAGCTACTCCTATTCACCTAGTAATGCAATCCACCCGGTAATGCAACCGCTAGTGATTTAAGTGCAAAGGTCAGGGTTATAAGGGTTAACGCTAAGCTTTATGCGCCAAAATCACTAGCGGTTGCATTACCGGGTGGATTGCATTACTAGGTGAGAAGGAGTAATGCCAAGGCCTGTCTAAGGACGCGACGTCATCTGCTTAAGACATCAACTTGAAAGAAGATTACTGAATCCGCATCCCATCTGAAGCAGTGAGATAAACACAACCTTACTAAGGTCATGGCTTCAGCAGTCATTCCATCCAACATTCATGTCTCACAACATCCCTGTCTCCGGGCCAAGCTCTCCCAACTCCGCTCTAAGACGACTAAGGCTCGGGAGACTAAAGCTTTAGTTCACGAGATTGCTCTGATCGTAGGCTGTGAAGCTCTAGCTTCCAGCTTGCAGACCATTTCTAGCGGTACGGTGAGCCTCTCGTTACATGTAGCCAGGGCTTGAGGAGGTGCCTCCCATTCCCAGAAGTCGAGCAAGTATTTGGGGATTAGAACATCTGTACTGACTTTTCTGCCTCCAGGATGAAACACCCATAGGCTATACATACACAACAGAGGTCATCACGACCCGCGTGGCTCTCGTTCCTATTCTCAGGTCTGGCTTAGGCATGCTGGAAGGTGATCTTATTCCTATCGAGGCTTAGTCTTGGCATGGAGGTTAAGCTTGTCTCAGCACTTCAGACACTTCTTCCGGAGCCTGTACCTGTACACCACCTTGGTCTCTTTCGTGAGCCAACAACCCTACATCCCGTTGAGTATTACAACAACCTCCCGTACCATCGACCTGGCGCTCCTTCTTCAGTGCCACATCTTGCTATCCTGTTAGACCCCGTGATTGCGACTGGTGGTACATCGGTAGCAGCTATCCAGACGCTGCTCGAATGGGGTGTCAGAAAAGTCTTGTTGATTGCAGTGCTCGGGAGTCAACCTGGCGTACAGAGAGCCGCTGCTGAAGCAAGCGAAGGACAAGAGGTCGAAATTTGGATTGGTGGATTGGACGACAACGTTAACGATAGAGGCATGATCAAGCCTGGAGTCGGTGATGTTGGGGACAGACTCTTCCTGACTATCGGGAAATGAAGACTTTCTAGCTATCTAGGGCAGACTTGATGTGCTACGAAGGAAGTGAAGATACCCAAGACACACCTAGACAGTAAGCGCTGTTATGAGTCGGCCAAGCTGCAATTGTGGAAAGTGTTCTGCCACGGTCAGTCGTACCTGAGAAAGTCTGGATCGTGGGAAACATTGAACATCGCACTTCAGATGTATTATCCGTCTGAGGGCACTAGGAGACGACTACCATTCAGTAATACTCACATTGCAGAAGATGCCAGCATACATTCGTCGAGTCGGAGTGTCTTCAGTATGGGGAAGTTAAGCTCTCAATCTCAAGACTGGCTGAAGGTTTGTGAATTTCTCATCCTGTCATGGCTGCATTACCACTTCACTGTGCACATTGATCAATCGGGTTTTTCATTCGGGTCTTACAATACATAGCGTGGTACGGAGACCTCATCCTGTAGAGCAAAGATCTCCGGAGCTTCGAAACGTGAGCATCGACTTACATGTCTCGTGGTGCCATGTAGCGATTGCCCCAATCATCTAGGTTCATAGCATATAAGGCATGGACTTGACCCCATCCGATGAAGAGATTACAATACGCAGAAGAAAAATACTGTTGTAGGAGCCTGCCCATGATCCCGCCGGTAGTTGCCACACCAGGTGTTGACGTCAGGGCAGGTATAATCTAGGCCCCACCTACCTCGATAGTACGTCTATAGCACGCGTCCATGTTGTCATCCAAAAGGCCTTATATGAAGACTCACGTGCGGGTCAAGAGTGTGGCCAGTCAAGGAGTGAAATCGAGTAATGGTTTGGTTAACAGGTACCGTTAGGATTCACTCCATTCTCCCACCCACTTTCTTATCCACTCGTTTTTGATCCCTTCTAACATCCTGAGTCTCGGACTACACTCCATAGACTCTGTCAGTGCAAGCCTACTGCTACTCTCATCCTCATCGCCCAGCATACTCTCGTAGAAGTCCAAAAGCTTAACAGCTGGAGTCTCACGGAGCAGAGTCTCAAGCTCGCCATCCTTCATGGAACCACGATTACCAGTCCTGTCCTCGATGCTCTTGCGCACCTTTTGTAACCAGACATTCATATATACCACTTCTGGAGGGTTCCTGCTTCTGCGCGCCAGTTCATCGATGACAATCGGTCTGACAGACTCCCAGGCAACTGGACGTGGGTTGGTGAGGTGGTAGACCCGCGCCTTCCCATGCTCGTTATCCGGAGCGTCTCCTGGAAGTGCCAGCTCCACTATAATCTCCGCGGCGTGATCGATAGGGATCCAGTCAACAGTGTCGAAAACCTTTCCCAAAGAGTCAGGAATCGCGCCTATGTGCCGCGAACTGATTATCAAGCTAGGGAACCACTCGGCTTTATTCCATACGCTCCTGTGGAAGACGGCTCCGGCTATCTGGCCGACACGAACGAACGACATCTGGTTGGTCGATAATCTCTGCGCAGCATAGGCGAGCAGGTTCTCACATACATACTTGCTCTCCGCATAGCCGTTGGGGCCCGGAGCGACGTCTGCCGCTATTACCTTTTCGGGTATCGCAGAGGAAGTACTCCGGTAGGACATGACTGAGCTGATGGAGGAGATGAAGAAAAGACGGGCTGACGAGGTTGCGTTTGTGCTGAAGTGTACTAGGTTGATGAGACCATCGAGTTGTGGACGGAAGGATGGAAGAGAGAGGTTGAAATTGACGGGCCAGGCATTGTGGATCACCGATATCACCGTGCCTAGCAATATTTGAAAGATGTCAGGCGGAAGACCCAATTGATGTTGAGATACATCTGCGCGCAAGAAGGTCACTCGAGATGAGTCTACCTGTGCTGGTAGGCCGTAAGTCTTGTTCCGTTCCGCCTGTAGCGAACAGCCGTCCGAGGCTCGGTTCAGGCAGTACACATGTTTCACGTGTGGGTTCTCGAGGAGGCTGTGCAAGATATGGCAACCCAGAGCGCCTGTGGATCCTGTTAGGATGATATTTTCGCCCCACACAGCTTCCGCTGCACTTGGTCGCATCACCATCCGGTCTATCATCCCTTCGTACTCTTTCAGGATACTCATTCTAGTTTGTAGACGTTGTCTCTCTTTCGAGTCTCGAGAGACCTGCTGCTCATTCGGAAGCCGAAGCAATGTCGAAGCAAAGGCCATGATGGACGGATTGGTGTACAAGGTGCTCAGAGCCAGGTCAGTGAACCCTAAGCGTTGTCTGATGTTTCGCGTCAAGGTGATGGCCTGCAATGAGTCCATCCCTCGAGTGAAGAAGTTCTGCGACGAGTCCATGTCTTCCCACTTGGTCACGGCCAAGATCTCATCTCTCACGAATCGGGTCATAGATGAACTATCAAAGGTATCCAGGCCCACTGCCTCTCCACTCTTCCTGATGGGCGAAGACAGCATGTCGGCGTCAGCATACAGCGCATCGATCTTGTCGGCATACTGCAGCAGTGTTCCTGCCCGCTGGACCGTACCTTTTGCGGCACGTAGCATAGGCTTATCAGGGTCCGTGAATAGAATGTGAGTCTTTGCAATACGAGCATGCGACGGTGCTTCTTGGTTGGCTTCTTCAATACTGGGCCAAAACTTTTCGATTAGAGCCGCTCTCTGAATCGGCAGAAGTTCCATGCCATCACTAGCTGTCTCAAGTAGCAATGCTGCCTGGAATCTTTGAGCGCCGATGACCAAGGCCGCAGTGATGTGAGGGTTCCGCGAGCTTACATGCTGCTCCATAGAGATGGGATTGGTCTTCTCGCCATTAAGGAAGACGATGATGTCGTCAGCTCTCGCTCGCCAGCACCAAAGATCACGTTTTTCAGGATCTGGATGGCGGACAAAGAGATCGCGGCTCGCGTATTCTTGAGCCTGTGGGAAGATCGTGAAGGTAGGCTGCCGTTTGGCTATAGCGGAGTCTCTTTTCGCATAGAGTTCGTGGACTCCATCCGTGACGTGCCGCATCTCGATGCCGAGGTCAGGATGGAATTGAACATACTTCCAATCTTGTGGCTCGCGATGTTCAATTGATAAGATGTTGGGAGTTAGACCCAATTCAGATGCACCGAACTGATTGAAGAGCTCAATCTTCGAAGCAACGACATCGCCGATCGCTTGAGGGAGGTCGCCACCGCAGAAAATGATAGCCTCCAGATGCCTCGAACAATATGCCAAGAGCTCTGGATCCTGGCTCAACTCCTGTACAATCGAGGGGACGATGAATGCGATATCTGCGGGAGTCTTCTTCAACCCTTCGACTAGACCTTTGGCAGTGGAAATTGCGCCTGAGATTGGTGCGATCATCACGGTTCCGAATGAAATAGCGTTGAAGAGGTGGCTCACGAGATATGCGCCCTGATGGACTGTCAATTTCAAGATCACTTTCCCTGTTGCTGCACAAGTCTTCAAGTGGATGGTACATACGTGAAAGGGTGGAAAGGTAATGAATACTCTTTTCCCTTGAATCATACGATCTTGGCTTTCAAAGCCTTTGGGTGGTTCTAGATTCATCATTGCAGTGTTGGTAGCCGCAGTAGCGTGAGTGTATACAAGAGGTTTTGGTAACCCCGTCGACCCGGACGTATGTCTGTCACTCTAGTGAGCTTTCCGAGAACGTGTACTTCGTTCTGGAGAACTGCCTACACAACAAAGAAGGGTAAAGACAGCGTCTCTGAGAAGTCACTCTCGAATGGAAAGTGCGCGTGACTCGGTTGCAGTAAATCATCGACGGTAGGTACTGGCACCACTTCCAGCTGATGAACAGCAAGCAAAGCAAGCACAGGGGGCGGTTTTGGTTCGGGCATCAGTATCTTCTTGCAGTCTAGCTGCTCGAGAAGGTTGATATGAGCAGCAATGCTGTTTCGAGGTGAGGTAAGAAACATCTGATTTCAATCAATCTCCTATCTTCTCACTTATGGCAGAAGCGTAACACACCACGTAACCGGCTTTTGCAGCTCCAAGAATGAGAGCTGGATATCGAAGGTCATTCGGCCCGATGTAAGCCAGTACCTCGTGGTTCTGTCCGGGCCCCAGAGTCCTGTACAGCCACCACGCAATTCCGTTAACGGCGTTTGCGAGGTCAGCGTAGGTGATCCGGCGATACCCTTGCTCGTACTCGAGACAGGATACGGGATATTCAGAGTAAAGCGCGTCAGGATGCGTGGAACCTCGATGATCAACAATATGGGGTACCAGGGCTTCGGTTATGCGTGGGATGCCCGCATTGTGTGCTGGGGAAATCTTCATGGCGGTTATATTGGTGAGCGATAGTGTCCTCGCCCGTCCTTCCGAGCCACAGCGCTTCAATTTAGAGATCTAGGGAGTTAGTAATACGAGAGAGTGTGTCTTGTGCACTAGGGCCATGATTAAATCAGAGAAGCCCGTTGCAGCGACTTACATTAGACTACGTATGCAAAAACCTAAGTGGCGACATGCATAATCTTTCATCGTGGAGACACAAGCAAAGAGTAACCCAGGTGAGGCCAAGCTCATTGTGGCTCTGGCAATGCAATGTGATTGCCTAGTGAGAAGCGTTGGCACGGTCCCCGTCGACAAGCGCGTTGATATGGTTGGTGGGTGCTAATGGAGGCTGAGATGCAAGCAAGAAACGCCCCGCTCCGCCCCTTACAAATATTAATCAAGGGTGAGGCACGGACAACGGTGTGGTGCACCGATATGGACTTTCGCCGTTCTTCCCCACCGGTCGCAGATTGAAGGTCGAATTTGACCGTTGCGCAGTGCATGTCCATCTAACCAGCTTTAAGGCTGGTCAACCTCTGAAGAGTTGCCTCCCACCAACTTTGTTCATCACACACGCCGGGAAGAACTTCTATTTCCAAAATCCGAACTACTCATCAACGGGCCATGGCAGCTGAATCCCTATACTCGTCTGCATACTCTGGCAACAAATTGCTGATTTTCACTGCCATCTTTGTACCTGTCCAGATCTTCTGTGTCGCATTGAGATATGTCTCTCGCTACTTGGTCGATGGCTCATGAGGGTTAGACGATATTCTTATCGTTACTTCGCTCGTTCTGCAGATGTGCCAAGCAGGCGTTAGTATTGGTGAGATTCCAAATGCCTCAATACTCGAATTAGGCATGACGTGTCCCTACATCTAGGTGCTGTAAAACACGCCGGAGTCGGTTATCATACGCCCTATCTCGAGAAAACCGACCCAGACAAGGTCGTTGTCTGGGGGAAATATCTTGTCGCAATCTCAACTCTCTATTTTGCCGGAGTCAACATACCGAAGCTTGGTATCTTGGCCCTCTATCGACGATTATTCCCTCCCAAAGGCATTCGGCTCATTGTCCATATTCTGATGGCCGTTCTGGTTGCGCTCACCATATCCACAGTCGTGACAGCCTTTGCCGCTTGCGTTCCGTTTTCTGCAAATTGGAGCCCCAAGCTTGCAAGTAAACACTGCATTGACAAGGAAGCTTTTTTTCGATGGGGGAGCATCCCAAATATCCTGACGGATATTGTCATGCTGGTGCTTCCGATTCGGGTAGTATGGAATCTGCATACCACAACACGCTTGAAGGTCGGTTTGACGCTTACATTTGTTATCGGCAGCTTGTAAGTGATTCATACACTAATTGGAGAGTACAAACTAATCCTGGGGGTTTAGCGGCCTTGTCACATCTATCATTCGTTTTGCCACCTTTTTCCAAAACAATTCCTTCATCGACGGTACCTGGACTGCCGTCGACCTTATAATATGGACTCAGATCGAAGCCGGAATCTATCTGATCTCCGCCTGCGTGATGACGTACCGGCCTCTATTGGAACGCATAGGGCGTGGACGCTGGGTGGCCAAGATAACACACAGTGCACAAAGTGGGAACAGCGGTGATATACCACTGAAGACCAGTTCGGGGCTTTCAAACCAAGGTTTTTTAAAGCTTGAGAACGATACCAAGAGTCGTTCGGATATATTGCGCACGACAAGTATCCATATCGGAGTGGAGGGACATGAAGAGTCTGGAGACAACTCTGGCATGATAACCAATGGCCGAGAGCAGAGACAGCCCTAAGGGGTGGTTATATAATACAATGTCAAACGGATAAAAAGCTTTTGCAGGATTCCTCAAGTAAGGAATTGACGACTGCGCTCTGCACGTAGAAGCTTTTGCGCCATAGCAATGATCTGAGCTACAGTCAGCCGGAGCTCGCCTGTCCATTCAAGTAGGAATCGCGATGGTGTACCAGCATAGTAGAGCCTTCTCGCTTCCTCGACATGGTTGGAAAGCAGAGAAAAGCCTCGATCCTGTAGCATTCAACGGCCCGGAGTTGTGCTCCCAAGCCCGCGGCCAGATCCAATTGTTGCGCGACACAAATAGCACAGTCGCCCTATGTGGAGCTATGCATTATTCGTGCACTTAGTCGGGCGGTGTAGCTACCGTCGTGCTTTTTCCTACTAAGCGTTATATGCTGCTGAAGTACGCTTCTTAGTCCTTCTTCTTAACATTGATCCATTCCATCGCCGCACTGCAGCAGAATGCAGCACCCGCACTAGCCGTCGACAGTATGAAGGCTCTGGTGAGTGCATAGTTGAAAGCCTGCTCCACGATACCGAGCTGCGAACTGGAGACAAAGGCGCTCAGGTTTGAAGCTCCGATGGTGAGAACTTCCTTCACGTCGATGCTTGACACGGACGATACTTGCTGCACGAAAGAAGTTGTGAATATCGACTGCCCGATGCCAATGGCTAGTGTAGGTCCAAGACTATTGCAGAAGGCAACAAGCGCACTAGCTGTGGCGAGGTCATCCTCATGAAGAACGAGCGGTACCGCGCTGAAAGCAATTTGCCGGCATAGACCGGCTCCAAACGCAGCCAAAATCTGGTAGGAAATCCACTGTCCTTTCGTGCTATGGGGACTTAATGTGAACAAGAGACCAGAGCCAATGGTGATAAGAGTAGATCCCACAAGCATAAAGGGGACATAATAGCCGACAAGAGTGATTAAAATACCGCTTATCATCGGGGTAAGAAGAAGAGCCATTAGGTAGGGTAACGTGCGAATCCCAGACTGTAAAGCAGTATTCCCAAGGACAGCTTGGAAATAGAACGGAAGGTAGTAGACGTGTACACCTATGGCCATGGATATAAAGATTGTGAAGGCGCACCCGGCGGCAGCGGTGCGTTTAAATACTATGCGACCGGGAATTGTGGCCCTAGAGATCGATTTCATTAGGTGGTCATTGGAAAGGGTGTTGAAAGAAACTTGCCTGTCTCCGAGTTTAACTTGCAGTAATGCAAAAGCCAATGATAGAAGACCGAAGCCCAGAAGACAGCCCCATACTCTTGAGTTGGACCAGGCGTATGTGGTACCTCCCCACTGTAGCGCAAGCAGTAGACATGCTAAAGCTGCGGCGAGGAGCACAGCTCCTGGAATATCCAGTCGAGCAACCTTTTGTGGTAGGGTCAAGGATAGAGCCTGTGGTGGCGGAGGAATGGCTTCAAGAGCGAATGCAATTACAACGAAAGCTACCGATCCAATGGCTTTGCAAACGTTAGCGGTCGATCAGACTCTGTGAATTGCTAGCCACTTACGCAAATTCAACCAAAAACAGAACCTCCACGTCAATTTTCGTGAGTCGGTGAAAACACCTCCAAGTAATGGACCTGCAGCAGAAGCTGCTCCATACATACTAGTCACCACTGACACGTATAGGTGCCTCTTACTCGGAGCGACTGCATGGCCCATCAGGGTCAAAGTCCCGCACCAGAGCCCACCACCAGCGGCACCGGAGATAAGACGTCCGATAATGAAGGCTATCGAGCTTTGTGCTGAAGCGCTGATGATGGATCCAAGCTCGAACCCCACGATGGAAAGAAGGTATACTATCTTGACAGGGAACAGCGTGCATAGTTGTCCGAAAGCAGGCAGGAATGCCATGAGCGTTAGGAAGTAGGAACTACCATACCAGCCCACAAGATTCAGATCTTTGAACTGAGTAGTGATTCTGGGAGTGGCCGTAGCTTTTTCAATTCAGCTTGCGCATCACAGCCACAAGATGCCGATTCCACTCACCTATTATATAATTATCAAGAGCGAGCACCAAGACTACTGCCATCAGCCCGATGGTTAGGAGAGCGAACTTGAAACCACAAGGATACTGTGGGCGATTTCCGACTTCAGCTTGACTCTTCTCGGAATTCTCGACGTCGAAGATTTCATGGTCGCTGTCCGCTGTGGGCAAGGTAGTCATCGTAATCACTCCTATAGCCTCCGGCCCAGCATGAGCTTGTTAAGATAGAAGAACTTGGCAGAATGAATAGCCCTGCAACGACGTCTTTCAATCGGAGAAAACAAGAAGTATTATTAGCCATCCCACACTGTGTGTGACCGTTGGACCGGGTCGGACACATTTTTTTTTGTCCAACCCGAGGATTCGGACAGACTTCTTCGTCCAACCCGAAGCTAAATTAATTAATTGCGCTACGCAAACTAGTTCAAATCGAGTAATTCTTTTTTTGTTTGAAAGCACGCTAAATTCTCTACAGAACGACGTAATTTTGATAAAATACGTATAAAATACAAGAAAGTTATGAATTTTTTAAAGTTTAAGGTTTTTTAAAGTTAAGCTTCCCGAGCCCGATTACTCAGCGATTCCCCCGCGAAATCGAGCCCGACGGTCAGGCTACCCACACACAACGGACGTGAATTTCCCTTTTCGATCGAGAATACGGTTAGAGGGCCTTATGCATCTGCTGTCCCCGATCGGCAGTTCAGGGCAACATCCTGCGTAACCCACAGATTATGTCCCCGTTTTCATTGGCCTACTCTACTGCAATGATGTCAGCATTCAAAAGGACCAATCAACAGCAAGGAGACTCGCTGTAGCTTCTCAAAGATCTGCTGGCGCTGCTGCTATCTGTTTGCTGGTAACCGCGACTTCGAAGAGGCGTCAGAACCAATGATGAGTGCGCGTGACTTGCCCCCCCAAGACATGGTTTGGTAAATACTTTTCAGCTCTCGCTGCCTTGTTGAGCAATTTCGAACTAGTGTGCGAGCTGAGCGAGTGGATCTCTGAAGGATTCGCAGAGATGATGTTGTGGCACGGTTTGCCTGCCGCTAGACTTACTTATCCTAACCAATTAAATGCGTCAAACGGGCGCTAGACAGCCGCTAGAGTAAATTACGAAATTTTACTTCTAGGCCGAGGCTGATACCATACGATGCTAGGCTGCATGCAAGAGCGGACGACATCCTATGCATTACGCGAGCGTTGCTACCAGAACTTCAAAACTTTCCAGTACAACCATCGGAGGGAGATCCCTGTGGATATGAGCGCTTGCTGTACCAACGAGCGTGTAGCCGCTGGCAGAGCTCCGAAGCAACCCCTCCTCGGCTCCTTCGACCACGGGCGACATCGGTGAACGCCGCGACAAACTGAGTTACACCTTGCGGGAAAAGCATGGCTGCCTTGAAGCTGACAGCAAAGCCTCCTAATGCTGCTGGGCGGAGTCTGCGACAGGATGACGGGGTTGTCAGTCAACGACAAGGTCAAGCGTCGGCCGCTTCGACACACCACACTTGATTGGATTGGGCAGGTCTTTGCCAGAGCCCCTTTCCACACGCACCCTGTCATCGTGAGCTGTCTAGCTGTAAAGCGCGAGTCACCGCTCGGCTCGTGCGTGTCTCCCATTATCAACTGCGATGGGATGGATTAAGATCTGGAGCATGCCCAGCATCGCGAACTGTGGTTCCTTCGACGACAAAGATCGTTGATGATTTGAGTTGTATGTGCAGATACACTTATGATTACCTTCTCCACCGCATGACGCCATGACAGAACAACCGCCGACTCCAATTGCTGTTGTTGGTATTGGTTGTCGCCTCCCAGGGTGCGTCACCAACACCGAAACTCTTTGGGAGTTGCTAGCTGCGGGAAAGAATGCTTGGTCACCTGTGCCGGCCAGAAGATACAATGAGGCCGCTTTTTATCATCCCAACCCGGATCATAATGGCACGAACAACCACCGTGGTGGTCATTTCTTGGAACAAGATGTAGCTGCTTTCGATGCCGCGTTCTTTGGTGTCTCTCCGGCCGAGGCAAAAGCCTTGGACCCCCAACAGCGCTTGCTGCTTGAAGTTACATATGAAGCCTTTGAAAATGCAGGTCTGACACTGGAGCAGATTCGGGGCTCGGACACTGCAGTCTATGCTGCACTGTTCACTCGAGACTACGATCGAAATTTATATAAAGACCCTCTTACCTTGCCCAAATATCAGACTACTGGAACCGGCGAAGCCATTATTTCCAATCGGATATCGTACACTTTCGATCTAAGAGGTCCTTCGATGACCTTAGATACAGGGTGTTCTGGGAGCATGGTTGCACTCCATCAGGCGTGCCAAAGCTTACGCGCCGGAGAAACAAGCATGGCAGTAGCTGCAGGCGTAAATCTTATTCTGAGTCCAGATCAAATGATAGGAATGAGTAGTTTGCAGTGAGTGGTCGTTTTTCAGCTTCGTCGACCTATACTGACTCCTGTTGCAGCATGCTCAGTGATACTGGACGATCTTACCCATTTGACTCTCGAGAGGCTGGTTACGGCAGGGGCGAAGGTGTCACTAGCGTCGTACTGAAGCGCCTTCACGACGCTCTACAAGCAGGGGACAACGTAAGAGCTATCATCCGCAACACCGCAGTCAGTCAAGACGGGAAGACAAACGGCATAACTTTGCCAAGCCAGCAAGCCCAACAGCGCTTGCAGACCTCTATCTACCGCCGGGCGGGTCTTGACCCTGGGAAAACATGTTACGTAGAAGTGCATGGTACAGGAACCGCTGCGGGTGATCGTGCTGAGCTGCATAGTATTGCGAAGTCTTTTGTGGCAACAAGAGACTAAGGACCAACGAGCCCTATCTCGGGAGTATCAAATCAAACATTGGACACCTAGAAAGCTCCAGTGGTCTAGCTGGCTTCATCAAGACTATTCTTATCTTAGAAAAGGGTCTTATTCCGCCTATGTCGGACTTTCAAAACCTGAAGGCAGGTCTTGATCTAGAAACATGGAAGATGAAGGTCAGATGATATCCGAGCTCTCAAACACCGACACTCATTAAATGTTTGTAGGTACCAACGGAGACTATACCTTGGCCAGCTGAAGTAGGCCAAGCTTCGGTAAACAGCTTCGGCTATGGTGGTACCAATGCACACGTCATCTTGGAGTCAGCATCCGAAAGTATTAGAGACATGGAAACAGGAGAGATCACGCTGCTGGCCACGGCAATTGGCGTCTCGACTTCCAAGAAGCAGTTCGGCAAAGACTGCCTGCCGGGGCCGGCGAGCAAGAATGGCATCACACCGGCCGAGGCCGTACCTTCTCGGCCAGGCGGAGACATCGAGAATCCTCTCCTTTTCGTTCTGTCAGCGTCTTCAGAGCAGTCTTTACTAGAGACAGCAGCAAAGCTCCGACGCTGGGCTTTCTCTCGTATTGATCTTCCCGCTTATGAACATGCTTTGGCGTACACTCTTGCAAATCGCCGGTCCATGATGCAATGGCGGTACAGCACGGTAACTGCACATCATTCGGAGCTCATGGATGCTCTGGGGCAAAACTCCCTACAACCAATAAAAGTCGCAGAAGAGCTTCAGGTTGCATTCATTTTTACCGGCCAGGGCGCTCAATGGTATGCCATGGGGCGGGAGCTGATGTCCTTCGAATCACCCTTCTCAGCCTCCATCCAAAAATCAGATATGATATTACGAGACTTCGGTACTTCTTGGAGTCTTCAAAGCGAATTGCTTGAAAACCGAGCGACTTCGCGGATGGATGAAAGTCAGATCGCACAGCCGGCGAGCACCGCCCTTCAGATTGCACTAGTGGACCTTCTTGCCAGCATCAACATTAGTCCAAGAATGGTGCTTGGCCATTCTAGTGGCGAAATCGGTGCTGCCTACGCTGCTGGCATAGTATCTCATGAACAAGCCCTAAGATTATCATACTGCCGCAGTCAGATTGCCAGTATCTGTAAGAAAAATATTTCAAGCAGGGGTGCTATGCTTGCTGTTGGCCTCGGCGAAAGAGAAGTCTTGCCCATTCTGACGAATCTAAGTAACGGCCTTGTTGAAGTGGCCTGCGCCAACAGCCCTTCAAGTACGACTCTCTCTGGGGACGAACCTGCGATTGTCGAGATCGAGAAAGTTCTTAATGGACGACAGATATTTTGTAGAAGGCTGAATGTGGACATTGCGTATCATTCTCAGCACATGCGGCAGGTGGCAGATCAATATCGTTGCTTATTGGGCAACGTGAAGGTGCAAGTTCCACGGGATGATATTAAGTTTTTGTCAAGTGTTACTGCGAAGCAAAAGGTAGGGAACTTTGATACAGCATACTGGATCGAAAACCTTGTCTCCAAAGTCCGTTTTCGCGATGCCCTGGGTGAGTATTGCCGGAATCAAGCAATGCTGGCCCGAACGACAAGTCAACCGACAAACGTTTTTGTCGAAATTGGTCCGCACAGCAGCCTAAGCGGTCCAATACGACAGACCCTCACATACGCCTCTGATGATCTCAAGTATCGCTATCTTCCAACTCTAGAAAGAAACCGTAATGCTCTGCGTAGCATTTTGATGTTAGGAGGAAAGATGTGGGAAATGGGACATCAAGTCAACATTGGTGCCGCCAATTCGCTGACCGGGATCAACGGCAAACGACGTGTTTTACAAGACCTACCTAATTATTCATGGGACCACTCCAGAGCATACTGGTGTGAATCTCGGCTGAGTCGAGAGCACAACCAGCGGCAACATCCCTACCATGAGCTTCTGGGTGCGTACATGCCGGGCATGAACTCCATCGCGCCGAGCTGGCGATATATTATTGATCTGGGTACGTTACCCTGGCTTGCAGACCACGTAGTCGATGGTCAAGTTACATTCCCAGGTGCAGGCTACATCTGCATGGTGGTTGAAGCAATTCACCAACTCACCAGAGAGAAGCAGCCGCCACAAGAGTTCTCCAAAATTATACTACAGGACGTCAATTTCTTGAGGGCGCTAATTGTTCCGCCAGCCCCTGCAAAGGTGGAGTTGCAGATTTGTCTCCAGGCTGGTCAATCTGCTGATACCAATTGTTATACATTCCGTATCGTTGCTCTCTCATCAGATGAAGTCTGGCATGAACATTGCCGGGGCCAAACCACACTTGAGCTGGATAACTTGGCCGACAGAAGTGAGAGCGAACTTGCCGAAACTGGTAGCAGTACTGTGTCCATTGGGAAGGGGGCACAAGATGAGATACCTGTCAACTGCTCGCGTGATCTAAGCTCCATGGAGATATACCAAGGCCTACGTGTCGGCGGTAACCTCTATGGTCCCTGTTTTGCGGCCATACAGGCGCTGCGAGTTTACGAGACAGAGGCTGTTGGTCGCGTTCGAGTTCCCAATATCGCGGCTGTCATGCCTTGTGACTACCAACAACCCCATGTTATCCACCCAACGACTCTAGATGCTATCATGCACTCTGCATTGCCATTGTACGCACAAACCGGTGGTCAAGGTTCTATCATGCCAGTGTCAATACGTCACATGGCTATATCTCTCGAATTGCGGAACGATCCAGGGCAAGAGCTAATTGCAACGACCATCTTGGGCACTCACGACTTACGCTCAGCCAGAGCCGGCATTACCGTCATCGGGATAGGCGGGCTGCCAAGGTCTGAAGCACTGCTGACCATTTCGGATTTGCGGATCTGCAAAGTAGGAAATGCAGAGCGTACATCTGCATCGGGACTTTCTCCGTCACATCATATGAGTTACCGGATGATCTGGGAATCGGATGTTGAGCTTAGTTCGCTTTCAATGGCTAAGCCAGCTGTGGTTATGTCGAGAGCATGTTTCTTGAGACAACTCCGTTTCAAGTACCCGACTCTTTCCGTGCTGCATCTTGGAGTTGGAAGCGCAGAAGACATAGCTTCGAATCTTCAAGTACTCGTCGATGGATGTTTGCCTATTCCCGTGTGCTATCATGCTGTTAGTGAGACAGCAGAGTCTTCAGAGCGGTTGAGGAGCCTTTTCAAGCCTGGTAACAGCTGGCTGAGCTTCAAAAGTCTGGACGCTACACAAGATCTGACTCAACTACAGCGTAATGGAGACACATATGACGTAATAATTTGCGCTGCTCTGCAGAAGTCATTGGCTTGGTCCGAGGATATGATGAAGACTATGCGGAATTTGCTAAGGCCCGATGGAAGACTGATGGCCAGTTTCGAGAATTCAAGAGCACCAAAGAGGGACGAGTTGCAACAAATTCTACTGAAACATGAATTTGGCGATCTTGCATGGTTTCGCGAAGCTGACCTTGACGGAGCTCGAAACGAGGATGCTAACACCGGCATTACCCTTGTGTCTAAATCCGTTGACATCCATCCCCAAGTCTTTCCGCAGCCCGTCCAGATTGTCGCCGAAGATGGGCTGAAAGCGTTCGCAGTGACCCTACGCGCCATAATCGACTATGAAGGTATCGAGGCGCGTTTGTCTACATGGAGCTCGCTCAATGGTCTGAGCAAAGCGGCCTATATTATCATTGATAATGGACAGAGTCCCATGTTAGTAAGTCCAAGTGCGGACCGCTTTAAACGCATTGCCACTATTATGGGGTCCTCGTCTACAGTACTATGGATAAGTCTTCAAAGCAGTGTTGAAGCTGCTCGAAATCCCGAGAAAGGTCTGATCAGTGGTTTTGCTCGCAGCGCCTGTGCAGAGAATGAGAAGCTGAGATTTGTTCATCTTGATGTGCAAGAGGCTATTGAGCACTGCATGCCAGACTTGGCGCAGAAGGTCACCAAAATATTCTCGATGGCCTTGTGAAGCAACGAAGGAGCTGAGCCTGTTGATGAGCAACAATACATTTACCGGAGTGGTCAAGTACTCATCCCTCGACTTGTACCAATCGAAGCAGCCAGTGACTGGAGACTACTTTCGGAGGTAGACTCAAGCTTGGCACGCCATGGCAAGGCTTTGGAAGACGAGATTGGGCCTACTGAAATTGAAATTGCGGTTAGGGCGCACTCTCTTACAACGGCGGACAATAGCGCAGGGCTCGTTAGTTCATCTCACAGCTCAAGTACAGGGATTCAAGGTTTCGCAGGCTATGTAAGCGCCCTAGGCTCCAGTGCGTCGAAAAGCTTCCAAACAGGCCAACGTGTCTGTGCATGGACAACAAGAGGCAATCAATACGCAACAACCTCGCGTATCGTCTGCACGCAGGTGGTTCTCCTACCAGACTCGATTCCTATGGCCGTTGCGGCCACTATACCCAGCAATTTCGCGAGTGTATACCATGTTTTAATCGACATTGCAGGGCTAAGAAAAGATCAGAGTGTATTGATCCATGAAGCAGACAGCGATGTTGGACAGATCGTCTGCTCGATTGCGCGCCATGCTGGAGCGGTCGTACTTGCGACAGTCTTATCAGGGTCAGCGATGCTGATGCTATCGGAGAAGCTCAAGCTCCCGAAAGAAAATATCTTCTTGGTTCGACCAAACAATTTTCAGCGACATCTTTTAGAGAATCGAGTCGACAAAGGTGCAGATGTAGTCTTCAATTCTGCGTCCACCGATTCAGGACCCGGTATCTGGGATTGTATTGGCGTCATGGGAATTTTCGTCCAGTTTAGGCATTCGAGTAGCCAAGAAGTATGCTCCCACGTCTCGTCACCTTTGAACAAGACCGTCACAATCGTCGCTTTTGACCCTGCGGTGCTTCTTGTACGGAATCTCGAGCGACTGCCCGTGTTGATAGAAAGTGTCATATCGATGCTCCAAAATCAGGATCCAGCTACCTATCCGTCCGCGAAGAGCGTCGTGTTTACCGATACTGAAGAGGTTTCTAAAGCAAAGAATACCATAAGCCAAAACCAAGGTGCTGTGTACGATGTGCACAAGCATAGTCGAGCCAAGGTCCTTGGTATTGCGGATCCAGCGCTTCATTCAACGGAATATCAACTTGATAGTAGTGCAACATATGTCATTGCTGGGGGTCTAGGAGACCTTGGGCAGAAATTATGCCGCCTTCTCGCCAAACGAGGTGCCAAAAACATCTTGATTCTGTCACGGAGGCCCACCAGTCAAGAGCAAAGACAATCTCTCCAAGACGAACTTCGGCAGGCATCAAGAGACGTTCAGATTTACACTACGGCTTGTGATATTTCTAACAGATCCGTTGTCGAGGAAGCAGTAACGCGCCTTCGGCAGGATGGTTTGCCGCCAGTAAAGGGTATCATACAGTCTGCCGCGGTTCTGCAGGTAAGTCCACCTAACCTCACCGATAATGTGGTGTGCGTGATCTCATCTCACCCCGTGCGGTTATAGGACTCAGTGCTGGAGCGAATGACACTGGAAGATTTTCTTGTCCCCTTGAAAGCAAAAATGGACGGTACACGCAACCTCAATGAAGCGTTTCGAGACTCACCTCTTGAATTTTTTGTTTTGTTATCCTCCCTCAGTGGTCTTGTTGGTAGCAGGGGACAAGGAAATTACGCAGCGGGAAATACTTATCAGGATACCTTTGCCATGAACCGCAATATATCAGAGACGAATTTCCTATCGATCAACCTTGGTATGATAGAGAGCAGTACTGCTTACGGTGGCCCAGAAGGTCGCGCTCGCTCTCAAAACCTCCTTAGACAAGGCTGGTATCCAGTGAAAGATGCTGAGCTGCTCAATGTTTTAAGTTATGCAATGTCCCCGGAAGCGCGCAAGGAAGCACTTGGACAAGTAGCGATAGGCATAAATGGCGCATCGATCGCGGAGGCTGCGCATCCGACGCCTACAATGAAGAGTGCAATGTTCGTCCACGTGCGCAGCTCCTCTGGCAAGCATGATAAGGATAGCTCCGAGGACAATGGCGTCCGTCTCAAGGATTCCGTTGTGGGTGCTGACAGTGTCGACGAAGCAAGCCAGATCATCGCTGCAGCGACAGGTCGTCATCTAGCTAGTCTGATAGGACTGGAACCTGAAGCGATAAGCCTTCTAAAGCCCGTGGTAGACTATGGTGTGGACTCTTTGACGGCCATTGAGCTCAAAAATTGGATCTCCCATGAGTTTGCTACGACCGTCCACGCTTCCGAGATACTCGATGAGCCTAGCCTGAAGACCCTTGGCAAGAAAGTGGCATCAAGATCCCAACTAGTCTCCAAATCTTCGAGCGGTAACCCAGGGTCACAACTCACAGATCACACCACTTCTAATGGTCATAGCTCAACACAAATGCCAGTCGTCTATAGTGGTAATAGAGGTGGCAATGCAGAAACTGCGCTTCCCAAGCTTCCTCTGCCAGATTTACCTGACACGTTAGGATTTTACTTGGATAGCGCTCGGCCTTTTCTCACCAACGAGAACTTCACACATACCTCGCGCGTTATTAGTGAGGTTCAAGCTTCTCAGTGCCGAAATCTTCAGGAACGACTCGAGCTTCGTCTTCTAGATCCCCAGGTCGACAACTGGCACTTCGACTTACAAATCAACGGCATGTATTTGAGAAGACGTGCTCCTATCCACCCATACGGTACTTTCTACGGCAGTCACCTCCCCACTATTGAGCCACATAGTCAAGCAGGACGCGCTGCCATCATTGCTGCATCTGCTTGGCAATTCAAACAAAATCTGGATGCTGGGAATGTTGAAGATCAGTACGTGAACGAAGAGCTATTATGCATGGACTCGTTGAGATGGCTCTTCAACACCAATCGCCAACCCAGCAAAACCCTTGATAAGATTTGTCAATATCTTAGCAACGATTACTTAGTTGCTTTGAGAAAAGGGCATGTCTTCAAGATTATGTTTATAAGCAATGGTTGTCCCGCCACTCATGCCACTCTCAAGGCAGTTTTTCAGAGCGTTCTTGAACGATCGAACGCAAGCTTGCCCGCGGTAGCTACACTTACCGCCAGCGAGCGGGATAGCTGGGCAGTGCTTCGAGCAAAAGTCATTTTAGCTAGTACGGAAATTCGTGCACTGATTGACATGATAGAAACTGCAGCTTTTGTTGTCTGTCTTGACGACGAGTCGCCCAAAACGCCATCACAACGTTGCAATCAACTACTTCTCGGCAATCCTGCCAACCGCTGGAGTGACAAAAGCTTACAATTTGTAGTATGTCAAAATGGCGTCTCCGGATATGTCTGCGAGCATACAATGCTCGATGCATTGTCAGTCAGGCCGCTAAATGCCTTTATCACAGATGCTATTACAGGTATAAAACCCTCTTCAGAGGTCGCAAAGCCTAGCAATGGGTATGAAGAACTCGTAGAACAATACCGTTTCACGACGGACAACTGCATCGATGAGGAAATTGTGCGAGTCAAGGAACATTTCGACGCAACCTATTCCCCAGCTGAATTCATCCGCTTCGACGTCCCCATTCTGAACAATGGTCTTCTTCGCGCTCATAAGATACCGTCCAAGTTCGGCTGCCAGCTTGCAATCCAACTGGCGTCCTACCTCCATTACGGGCAACAGTATCCCTCATGGGAAACAATCACGACGATGACGTTTCGAAAAGGCCGTCTCGACTGGATGCAAGTCGTCTCTCCGTCGATGGCAGCCTTCTGCAAATTAGCCGCTAGATCCAATACTGCCATAACAGACAGTCTTCGCTTGCTTCGCGAAGCAGCGAAAGCCCACACAAGTACAATGACAAGAATTATGCGCGGTCGCGGCTTCGCAGCTCATCTTGAGGCGTTAAGAGAAGCTATTCTTGAAGCCAATGAAGAGCTGCCCAACCTGTTTACGGATCCGACGTGGGACATGATGCAAGTGACGAGCACGAGGAAGATAAAGACTGACGCTTCGGAAGGCTTGATGGCACAGGAGGCTGGCTTCTTCATGCCGGACCCGGAGAGCGTGTGGGTGCACTATGAGATTGGGAGCGAGGGGTGTCTCTTCTTCGTGCAGGGCGCTGTGGGTCTTACGGAATCCTACTGCGAGGCTTTGATGGCTGCTGCGGAGAGGATCAAGGATATTTTAGACTTTGAGCATTGAGATCATTGGCGTAGTATAAATTCACATTTTAGTTAGAAGGGAGTGACCATGGGAAAACTGGCCGATGTGAATCCTCGATCCACTCACCGAACGCGAGCGCATATGCTTGACCCCATCCAACGTGCATGTGGGGTAATCTGGTTAATGGCGCTTCACGGCCAGTGGGGCCTGCAGCGGGACCTGATCGTAATGTCGCATTCATGATCCTTGTTACACCATTGGCCCTGCGAACATTCATCCATCGGCGAAGGACACCCAAACTACATCAAAACTATCTCAGATCAATTCTTGCCAGCTCCAAGATCTTGTGTTGACCTGCAATTCGAATAGATACTTCTCGAAGATATAGCGATGACATCTGGATCCTGCCGTATTTCCCCTCTCTCGTTCCTTTTCGCTCTCCTCTTCCTGTCAATTTCCTACGGAGTCGTCCCTTTTCCAGGAAAACACAATCCCCTGCTTCATGTGCTGACGTACCATCAGTCTGCGGCTCGATTCGCATTGTCTATGACGGCACTCTGCAGTTCAAAGCCCTCTGCCATTGCTCCGACTGCCGCAAAATCAGCGGCAGCGCATACAGCACGAATCTCTTAGTCCCCGCCTCAGCTTTGAGACGGGAGTCCGGGCAGCCCAGAATGTATACGAAGGAGACCGACGAGGGCAATCGGTTTACTAATTTCTTTTGCGGGGAGTGTGGAAGTACGATTTGGAGAGAAAGCACGGGATTCCCGGTGAGATATTTGAGGGCGTTGTCTCGACTTGGTATCTACAGGGGCTGAACGGCTGATGATAGTGGTGCTAGGGGCTTAAGTTTTTCAAGGAGGGATGTTTGGAGACGATGAGTGGTGACAAGCCGACGATAGAATTCTATCATCATAAGAGGGCGAAATGGGTTGAGAAGATTGAAGGGGCTGAAGAGAAGTAGACCTTTTTTTGAAGTCAATGGATTCCATCTCAGATACCATCAATTCATCCATAGTACTTCATAGCCAGGGGGTTATATGTTCGCGTGTCAGGGTTTAGGGCTTAGGGTTTATTTGGGTAAGAGCTGGGCAATATAATGTGAACCCTAAACCCTGACACGCTAACATAGTATGACCCCCCGGATCGGAAGTACCTACCACACATACCTTAGATTCATTCATCCCTAACAAATGGTACCTTCAAAATGGCCGATCACCTGTATTCTATGTACAGGCAGTAGGCTTCGGGAAGACCTTGGCCACTTATAAAAAGTCACACCCAACTTCTTTGCAGTACTCAGTCACCGTGCTGACATCAATCCCTCGGGGGAGATCTAGCCCGCTAGCATAGAGACCAGCTTTCAAAGCACTCAGTCATCAACAACACCCAGCTTACTGCGTAGCACCCTCAGTACTATCACCAGAAGTCCTCCGTAAACACCTCCGCAAACACCTTCTCCAGCACCAAAGGCAGCTTCACAAACGCCTCCTACATTGCCTCCTACACCACTTGCAACCCCACAATCTACTCCTCCACCTTCGTCGGCCAAGAAAGCCTCAAAACCAGCTCCGCAAGAACGACCGTGTATGCCTGTATCTGTGCCTCCTACACCACAGCCTACTCCACCGCGAAAGCTTGCATCTACACCTCTGACCCCTACGCTTTCACAACTACGAACGCCGATTCTGCATCATCGGAAACCTCACCAAAAGCCGCCTACATACTACAAATGCTGCTTCACCATAGACGACCTCTTCCGTATTCTTGGCACCAAGGAAAAGCCTCGGCAGAAGAGCATAAAAAGCTCAACCAATCTTAATAACAAGGGAGGTGCCAACTCCAGTCGATCATTGGGGAGTGAGGTCTTCCAGCTGTATATTGCAGATCTGAAACACTTCGAACAAACGGCAGAAATCCGAGATACACCTCACAATAAAGTGCTGCCAAGAGTTGGCGAGAATGAAATTGTGGATAGTGTTCTGTAACGGTTAGTCATACCCCAAAGGGGCTGTATCGTGTGTTGTCGAATCGGAGTATGTTCAGTACGGATAAGTAAAACATCCAGCAAGTCTGTCAATCGCAAGACTGGCTGAAGGATTGTGATGCCTAGATTCTGTCATAGCTACTTGACCACTTCACTATGCTCATTGTCAACCGGTCTTCGGGTTCGAAGTAATTCCGATAGCCGATATGGTCATAGACGCTATATTCGGTACAAAGTAGCATGATCGCTTTGTTCTCCTACACTCCCCGGCTATTACGTGAACTGTCTTCTGCTAATAAAATCAATTCAACACAATTCCCCCCTTATTTTTGATCAACTCTTTTGCGAGTGTGTTGTGGCTTTGTTTCAATAGTTCACACATAAATATGGATCATCAGACGTTCCGGGTATATCTGATACTTTTTCTAATCAAAACCAAGCAGGGAGGACTTTTCAAGAGTCGAATCACGCAGGATCACCTATCAACTAAGGCAACAGCTTTCTAAGCTCTTTCGACCTGATTATCAGCGATATCCTTGTTGCCGCCCTGAACGATGTCACTACAACCATCGACTCGACTATCTATTAGTCATGTGGTACACCATATCCATGTACCATTTCCTGAGAGATTGGCCACAGGCTCCTAGCGAGCTTCAAATGTCGTCGTCGGAAGTAGTCGCATGGCTTGTCATATACGTTTTGGTCATAGCGATGCAAGAACTCATGTTCAGGAAGTGGATCCTACCTTTGGTAATTCCTCCGGCCAGGTCCTTCTTTAGCTCCTGCTACCTTGTGGTCCAAAAGGAGGTCATTCCTTCAGCCATGTCCTTCTTGAATCCCTGCTCCCTTGTGGTCAAGAGGGAGGTCCGTCTAGTAAGTAGCCTTCAATTCTTGCCGGTGTTAGGTCAGGCATTCTAATCGGCACGGCAGGAAAAGTATCGAAGAGGTTGCATACCTATGAGGATTCCACCAATTGCCGCGATTCCCGTCATCAATTGGAATGTCGCAGGATTTCCTTCAGCACAATCGGTTAGGATGTGTAACGAACCACGAACGACGGTCAAGTTCAACCACATATCATTACCAGGCGAGATTAGGGATATCATTGCTCGGCTGGCCTTGGGTCATGGAAAGATATTTCTACGACCGGTTGGTGAAGCAAAACACTACCCTTTCCAGATATTCCACTGGAACCGAAGGTCTGCATCCAAAACTCCTCGATCCTCAATTCGGTCCCACATGAAGAAGATAATCGAAATACTCTTTGCATCCCTGGTTCGGCATACATTGAGATACCTGGACCTTGAGCCGACCTTCACTCGACCTATGGACTCCACGGTTGGCTTATTGACCGCTAGCCGACAGACTTATGAGGAAAGCTACTCCTACTACTGGGCCGGAAACACATTCTATCTTCCTCGGGGCCCTGTAAGCCACTCCAAACTCTACTGGCGATCCATCCAACCCCAACACAAGGCTTTAGTCACACCGATTGCAATCCAATTCTCAATCGCCGACTTGACACCAGAAGTCCTCGATCATATAGAGCAGTATGCTCGTAAGAACCCTCACCGCGGGAGACGGGACGGATCTCCCCCCGAAGAATTCCACAGTGGCTGGGAATACTACGTCAATGCAGCCCTAACGTTCATCTGGGCCAGAAAACTCCAGTGGGTTCAACGCTGGGAGAATTTGGAGAGAGTGAGGCTCGAGGCTCCTGGCAAACCGCCTATAGAGCTCAGAGGGGAGGAGCTCCAGGTTGCGCTACGCGGTTCTGGTCGACTAATTGACAAAATACCGAACCCGGCCCTGGGACCAGGTGATAGCACCCTTCCGGACGTGAGAGCCTGGCTCTTCTTGCGCCAAGCAGCCGCAGAAGCGCGTCGTAGCTCGCATGCTACAATTGCCACCAAGGGATGGCGGCTGTTCAAAGAGGATATAGCTCAAGCGATGAAAGACGAGTCTCGAGACTGTTGAACCGGGGAAGCTGTCGGACTAAGGTTGATGGACACCGATGAAGTGTTTCATGGAACACACTCACCCTAAGAAATCAACCTTCTACGGAGGGATTGCAACACTTAGGAGCCTGCTTTATAGATGTAATTGATTTCTATAGATCAGCAGTAGTCAATGATAGATCGAGACTTCTTTCTATCGACCTGAGTTTCTCTTGAGACACCCTAAGTTTCTCTTGAGACAGCCAAGGTGAATTTTCCAGTCAAACACTGCGGAGGCTGACGTTGATTTGATTCCCTCCATTAACCGGTCATGCTGGACTGTAACCGGGAGAAATTCATGGCGTAGCCGCAAAATTTGCACGAGCTGTTATAATAAAGCATCGACGTCTCGAAAATTCAACAGCAGAAGCATCACCAATAGTTTCACTAACTAGCCCAAGTTTTGTCATACTTGATGTAAAAATCTACCCTTATCTTTGCCGACAAAGCCAACGAGTGTTGGTAAAGGGATGCAATATCAGGATCATTGATACATTGATTATCCAAACCAAGTGTCGTCATCATGTTGAATCGCTACTTCCAAATTAGGTGCTCTTTCCAATTTGAGCGAGCGCCTGTGTGTCGCTTGTATAAGATCAGGAGTACTCTGACGGAGAAGTCGACAATCATATTAGATTCCTCTGTTATCATCCTCACTTACAAATATATTTTTCATAAAGTTTGATATATTTGGATTTATCCCAAACTTCATACTAACTCTCACGATTGTAAATAGACATTATTGATCGATTCTTAATATAGTTTGAGACGAAGACACAACGATTATTATAACGATCATTATATTTATGACGAGAAGATTTAGCTAACAAAACGAGTATATTGAGCAAGTAACAAAATTATTTATCGTCGTTGTCTCTTAAGATTGCTATTTCTTCATTTGAAGAAGTTTAAATAAATAAACTCGAATTATTAAACTAACTCTTATAATAGACTTAGATCAAGTTTTCGAGCAATTTTCAACATCGACAACATATCTTTAAAGATAAAAAATTCTATCTTAATTGTTTTCTTTATTATCTTTTATTGAACAATGTTAATAATTATTTGAACAAATTTTATACAAGATTATTCGCACATGTGAAAGACTAAGATTTCGTAATATTGCAATGTTTTTTTTATACAAGTTTACTCTTCTTTATCGTAAGTATATATATAATATTAAGATTCTTATATTATGTTATTAAGTCAAATTTAAATTGAAAAAGAGCGACAAATTGTTTATTTGCAATTTCTTACAATTGATGCATTAAAACAAACAAAATAATAAATAACTCTAAATATAATCTTTTAAAAACAAAGTTAAATACATAACTTTATCGAAAAAATTACGAATTTAAATCATGAAACATGTATTTATGTTAAAAAACGTATATTTTTCACAAATAAAATCTACTATATTTAAATATATTATTAGATTATTTTTTAAGTCGCTAAGCAAAAAAAAATTTCGTAACAAATTTTAAAAAACATTCGAATAATCGAAATAATTTTAAAAAAACATTATTGTTTACGAAATTTTAAATATGCATTTTAAAAAAAATCTTTTTATATTTTTCTTTTAATGCATTAAAAGATAGACGACAACTTCTAAATAACAAGAAATTAATATATAAATTTTAATTATTAGCAACGAACAAAACTATTATGTGCGAAAAACAAACATTTTTTTAAGATCAAAACATTTTCTACTTGCTACGTAATAACTTTAAGATCGTTAAGTATTATTTTAATAATGTACGTTATAAACATAAGACGTTAATTCGTTGCATTAACATTTAATTCTTGTTTCAAAATTTAACATCTTTAATTCTTAAAATCTTAAAGACGTATATTTGTGTTTATTTAACAATGTTAAGACGTAGAATAAAAAACTCTTACAATTGTAAATAAATATTATTGATCAATTCTTAATATAGTTTAAGACGAAAACACAACGATTATTATAACGATTATTATATTTATGACGAGAAAATTTAGTTCACAAAACAAGTATATTAAGCAAATAACAAAATTATTTATTGTTGTTATTTCTTAAGATTGTTATTTCTTTATTTGAAGAAGTTTAAATAAATAAACTCGAATTATTGAATTAACTTTTATAATAAACTTAAATTAAATTTTCGAATAATCTTTAACGTTGACAATATGTCTTCAAAAATAAAAAATTCTATCTTGATATTACGTTAATATTTTCGTAAAAGATATTAAAGAAAATTATGCTATTAAAGAGATTTGTAAACGTCTTTAGACAATGTAAGCAATCATTTAATAACAAGAGTTGCAACTATAAACAATTTTATATTTAATAAATTTTTATAAGTAATTTAATGAATTAAAGTAACAATAAGTAAAGACTTAAGATAAGTTGAACACAATTTATAAAAAAGTCGTATTTCTAATTTCTATATATTAAGAAAATATAAATTATTTGTTTTGTTCGTTTATTAAACATAGCAAATATAATTGTTCGCAATGTTTGTTTATCGAACATATTAAATATTATGTTCGAAATGTTTATTCGTCGAATATATTAAACACAATAATAGATTTGTTCGTAACGTATAGAATTTAAATTATTAATATAATTTAAATAAACTCGTAATACTATTTCTTTTTTTTAGAGTTTTTGTTTCAAAAATTTAATGTTTTTTACAATATCTTCAAGAAAAATTAATATCAAAAATTCTTTTTTTCGTAAAAAAGATTCTTTTAACGTTTTAGATTTTGCGTATTTAGCGATGCGTTTTTATCGCAATTGTGTAATGTTTAATAAAATTTATTATGTAAGCAATGATTTTAAAAAATGTGTAAAATATGTGCGATTAAATCGTAATTATAATTTGACAATTTTGTTTACTTTAATAAAACGAATATATAAGAAACGATTACACTTAAAGAAAGAAGTATGCGAAACGCACGCTAAGCTAAGTTGCTAAAAAAAAAAACTAAATTTTCTAAAAAATAAAGAGAAAGAAATAATTGTAACAAAATAAAAGAACATCGACAATCTAAAAATAAATAAAGCGCTTTTTACTAAGTTTGTTGCAAAGACTCTTAAGTTACTATTTAATGTGTCATTTAAACAATTTTAACTTTCGATTAACTAGAATTGAGTTATTTTCTTTTTGTTTAACTTTAATAAAACTTTCTTAAAAGATTTTAATAGCAATTAAGATTTTTCTTTGACTCTTATGTATTTTTCGAAATAATTTTTTTTTTTTGGATAAAATATCTTTAATTTTTTTATTATAATATTTTTTCAATCTTATATTGTTTCTCTTCTTATAAATGAAAACAAAATGTGTTTTATAAAGACGTAATTAAATTCGCTAATTTTAACAATAAGATATAAAATATTAAAAACACTTTAACGTTCTTAAGTAAGTCGAGTTTGTAATTGATTAATTTTTTGTTTTCTTAATAAGAAACGATTTGACTTTAACATAATTTAATTTTTTGCTTAATTTCCTTGTCTTAAGATTTTTCGTAAAAACATATATATATATATATATATTTTTTTTAGTTAAGATGTCGTTTTTCGTTTTTCGTTTTAATATTTAATTAATTTTTCTTGTATTTTTAAGATATTGTCGTGTATTCTTTTTAATGCTATTATTCTCTTAATAATTAATTAAGCTAACAAATGCTTTTGCTCTTTCTTAAAAAGATTAAATTCTTTATTATAATTGGCGAAAAATAAAGTTATTTTAGTAATATTTAATATCTTTGCATTTAATGTTAATTGTATTATATAAAAATAATATTTAATTATTATAAATATTGTTAACGTAATGTCTTAAATATTGCTTTAAACTTTAATTTGTTCGCTCTATTTAATCGTTTGTGATCAAGTAATAGATAATGAACATCTTGAATCTTGTTTCTAACATTGATAGAAGCATCTTCTAATAGTTAAACGTAAAAAGTCTATCTTTATTATTAATTAATTCTTTGAATATATTATAATATTATATAAGTCGATTCAATACAATATATTTTAATTGTTCTATTATAAACTTCTTTTTACACACGATAATATGTGAATACTTAATTAGTTTGTTAATTATTATTAATATCGAATTATATTTGTTTTTAATTATTAAATTCGTCAATTTAAGCAATCTAATAATAAAGTTTATCGTAACTTTATCTTATAACAATTCAAATAATTTTTAATATTGAATTTCGTTATAGTTCGCATGTGTATCATGTTTGTTCTACTAATAACTAAGATATCGTTTAATATATACTTTAACAACTTGTTTTATTTTGAAAAACTAATAATGCTAACGTAAAAGTTAAAGAGTTTTAATCACTCTTAAATGTTTTTGCAATAATTTATCATAATGTTTCTTTATTCATTTGTCGATTTTATTAATAAATATTTGAATTTTTTCTTTCTTTATTGAAAACTCTTTTTTATTATTTTTAAATATTCGTAAAATAAACATTTAACTTGTACTTATTTATTAATAGTAATTCGTTTTTATATAATTATTTCTTTTATTAAGTGCGTTCGCTTTGTCGTTATCTTTGTTTAATATATATTATATTTTAAACTTGTATTGTTTAAGTCGCTTTAATTATTGCATTTGTTTTTTGTTAAATTATTTAATAATAATAAAATGTAAAAGATTCTTGTAATTTGTAAGAATTGTAAGTTTTAATTATTTTTCGATGTATACTCTTTATAACTTTAGAGAGACTACAATAGCGAGTAGCTTTTTGTCGTAAATATTATAATTTTATTCAATTAATAAGAGTTTTTTTAAAAAATATATTATTAAGTGTTATACATTTTTATGCTTTTAATTAAAGCATGCATCAATAATTAAATTTAATGCGTTAATTTTAATTTTGTTTAACAATCGTAAATTATATATTCTTAATATTGATTTTTTTAAGAATTTTAATTTAAGATTCTAAAATAATATTTTTTTTGTTAATTTTTATATTTATAACGTTTTCTTTTTCGTAAAGTTTATTAATGATATTGCGTTAACGAATTAGTTTTTAATAAATTTTTTATTGTAGTTTATAAAATCTAGAAAGAATTAAATTTTCTTAACGTTAATAAATAATTTTTATTCTTTAATTGTTCGTAGCTTTTCGAAATTTATGCGTACTTTATATTGTTTAACGACAAATTTAAGAAAATCAATTTCTTTTTAATAAAATTCGCATTTTTTTTAATTTAAAATGTGTGTTTTTTTTTAGACATTCTAGTACTTTGAAAACATAATTCACATATTATTTTAAAATATTTAAATAAATTATAATGTTATTCAAATATATTATGACAAATTGATTCAAATATTATCGTAATGCATTATTAATTATTTCTTAATACGTTGTCGAAACGTTCGTAAATTCGAACGACATTATTATGTATTCGTATAATCTATATTGTATGCGAAAAACTGTTTTTTATTTCTTCTCTATTTTTATTTTTATTTAATTGTACGTTTTTTATAAATCTAATTTAATAAAGTACTTTACTTCGAATAATCGATTTTAAAGCTCATTAATGTTAAATAATAAATATCGATTTTTTATCGTAATATTGTTTAGCTTTTAATAGTTAATATATAGACGAAGAGTTTCGTTCTTTTTAAGTACAAAAAGAATCGAATATTTTGTTTATAATTAGAATTTTTTAATTATTATTTTTTTCGTTTTTTGTTAAATATTCGCGAAGTATTTTTAACTTTTTGTCGAATAAAATATATATAAATTTAAACGTAAATTGCTTGCTTAATTCAAATCTAATCTCGTAATTTTACAATTAATGTTTAGATAAAATCTTAATTGTTTTCTTTTCTTAAAATAGATGTTCTTAATTGTTATATATTCGTAATATGTACTTTAGCGATTCTTTCGTTATATTAAATAGTTTAAAGCTCTTAGAAAATTCGTAGTTTTTTTCACTTATTTTAACTTTGTAATTTAACTAATTTTTGTTAATATTTATTAAATCGAACTTTATTAAATCGTTTTTTTGCGAAAATATAAATTCGCTACTTGCGATTAAGTTTTAACTTAATTTTTTATCTATTATTAAACGTTGTTAATGCGTAGATTAAATGTAAATTGTGTAATTACATTGTGCGAATTTAAGTATTTGTATATTTTAGTTAACTTCTAAATTGTGCTACTTTAATTAAGACATTTCTAGAACAATATTATAAATAACTATTTTCACTATATTAAAAATTAGTTTCTCGTAATGTTGTTAAATAGTTATTAATAACAACTTTGTTTTTTTGTTTATTCTTTTATTCTTTGCGAGTAACGAGTTTTTATTTACATTTATTAGATTATAAGCGTTAAACTTCTTTCAAGTAAAATATTTTTCTCTCTTTATAAGAGCTTTAGTTATAAAATTATCTATCGCATTAAAATTAATCATTGCTATAAATTAATAATTGTTAATTTTAATTAACGTAATAAAACATTGTACGTACGCTATTAAGTTTAATTGTTATTGTTGAGCTAATATATCTCATTTTTTTAATATACTTTTTATTAAAAAATTTGAACTTTTCTTTGCTTTTGTGTTGTAACTTTCGCTTTTAACATTTATTTGCGCTAAGTTTCTTTTTGTTGCTAAATTGTTAACTTTAACTTTCTAAAAAATCAATTAATTTCATTCTTTTCTGTTAGATAAGTTTAACATAAATTGTTGTAGCAAGTTGTTTAATTAAGATTTGCGTATATTGTAAGATTCAATTGTTTCATAATAATGTCAAGTATGTTCTTTTTTATAATAATATTATTTTTTAGCTTTTTTTCGTATTTGTTTACGATCTTCAATAAGCTAACTAAAGTCTTAAGATAATTCATAATGTTTTTTATGCATTCGTGAAAGTTTTTCTAGTTATACTCTTCGTTTAAGTTGATAATTAAGCTATAAAATTTAATAATTTTCTAAAGTGTTTAATTAACTTTTTGCGTAAATGCGAATATCTTGTTTGATAATATTTTATTTAGAATTTTTTGTAATTAATTTAAGTTCTTTACTAGATAATAGTCGTCGTTTAATTTAGTTTTAAGAATGTTTGTCTTTGTGTCAATTTGCTTCTTAATATTATTTTAGCTATTAAGTATTTTTCTTAACATAATGTTAATTTGTTAATAGTTTATTAAGTTTCGTAACTAATAATCTCTTGCGAAGTAATTTAATTTGTCACATAAATAGTACGTATTTTAGAATTTGTTATCTTGCTTTTCTTTAAAAAAATTTTTTTTATGTTATTAAATAAAATTCAATTTTATAAATGCAAGTTTGCGATAGTTTAAATTACTATATTTCTAATTAGAACAAAATTCTTTCCAATAATATTTCATCGTTAATTCAAAGAAGATTTTTGTTCTTTTATAAAGTTAATTGTATCGTTTTTTTATATAGTTTGTTATTAAAATTGATAATTACTTCGATAAGATCGAACATGATGCTAATAAATTTATTATCGCGCATAATTTTATTCTTAAAATTGTTTTTAAAATCTTGTCGAAACATTGTTATAAATACGACATCGTCTCATTCGATAAAATTAACATATTTTTGAAATTTTGTTACGTAGTTTGTTGCAAAGATTCGTTAAATTAAATGTTAAATTATTTTTTTCGCAATTTGTTTTTCGTTAAATGTTTTAAAAATTCTTCGAAGTTCTTTTTTGAAATTATCGAAATTCGTAAACATTGTTCAAGAATTTTCGTTATAATTTTTCAAATATTTGCGTAAGTTTAATTTAAGTTAATGCTAAGCTCTTTCTTTAAGAAATGTAAATACGAAAATCGTCTTTTTGTTCGTTAGAACAAAATAGAAGATAAAGTAAATATTCATTTATATAAGCTAATTCTCTAGGTCGTTTCAATCTTCATAATAGATATTAAGTTTATTAATTTTTATTTTATCGTTTTTATCAATAGAGAGTCGACGTAATGTTGTTGAGCTAATGTTTGAAATAAAGACGCGTTAACTTGATACAAACATTCTTAAAGTATTTAAAGTGCTACGCTAGTACTTTTGTAAAAAGTATTAGAAAAAGTTATATTATTAAAGAGATTTATAAACGTCTTTAAACAATGTAAGCAATCATTTGATAACAAGAATTGCAACTATAGACAATTTTATATTTAATAAATTTTTATAGATAATTTAATAAATCAAAGTAATAATAAGTAAAGACTTTAGATAAGTTAAATACGATTTATAAAAAAGTTGTATTTCTAATTTCTATATATCAAGAAAATATAGATTGCTCGTCTTACTCGTTCGTTAAACATAACGAACATAATTGTTCGCAATGTTCGTTCGTCAAACATGTTAAACATTATGTTCGAAATGTTTGTTCGTTAAACATGTTAAACATAATGGCAAGCTCGTTCGTAGCGTATAGAATCTAAATCACTAGTATAGCTTAAATAAGCTCGTAATACTTAATTACTTTCTTTATTATTTTTTATTGAGCGATGTTAATAATTATTTAAACAAATTTTATACAAAAGTATTCGCACATATGAAAGACTAAGATTTCGTAATATTGCAATGTCTTTTTTCACACAAGCTTACTCTTTTTCATCGTAAGTATATATATAATATTAAGATTCTTGTATTATATTATTAAGTCAAATCTAAATTAAAGAAGAGCGACAAACTATTTATTTGTAATTTCTTACAATTAACGCATTAAAGCAAACAAAATAATAAGCGACTTTTAGATACGATCTTCTAAAGACAAAGTTAAATACATAACTTTATTAAGAGAATTACGAATTCAAATCATGAAACATGTACTTATATTAAAAAACGTATATTTTTCACAAATAAAATCTATTATGTTTAAATATATTATTACATCATCTCTTAAATCGTTGAGCAAGAGATTTTTTCGTAACAAATTTTGAAAGACATTCGAACAATCGAAATAGTTTTAGAAGAATATTATTGCTCACGAGATCTTAAATATGCATTCTAAAAAGAACTCTTTATATTTTTCTTTTAATGTATCAAAAGATAGGCGACGACTTCTAAACGACGAAGAGTCAATGCATGAATTTTAGCTACTAGCAACGAACAAGATTATTATGCGCGAGAGACAAGCATTCTTTTGAGGCCAAAACATCTTCTATCTGCTACGTGATAGCTTCGAGATCGTCGAATATTATTTTGATAACGTACGTCATGAACACAAGGCGTTGATTCGTTGCATTGGCATTCAATCCTCGCTCCCAAACTTGACATCTCCAATTCTCAGAGTCTTGGAGAAGTATATTCGTGCCCACCCAACGATGTTGGGACGTAGAATGGAAACTCTCACAAACACAGAATGGGCGAGGTGGTGCGGCTCGGTCGCCGTGAAATTATGGGAAGAGAAAGTCAGATGGATATGCCATTGGGACTATCTTAACCGAGTCGTCCTGGAATTTCCGTCCCTATATCTTAGCTTGCCCATCGAAGGCGAAAGGCTCCGAGAACGGATGAAGGGTATACTCATCGGCACCGGCGCTTCCTGGAGCACCTATAGCCCTGTTGGAGCTCGTCGGCACGGAATCCAAGAGTTCGATGATAGCGTCCGAGAACTAGAGAGGAAAGTTGGCGTTGTAGTTGGTAGGATTGGGTGGCTTGGGTTTAAGCAGTGGTTGAATGGTGAGGTGGATTACGAGGAGGATTGGAACAACCGCGAGTAGACTTGAACATGGCGAAAGTTGCTCGGATCTGATGTTCTTATTCTAAGAGAGGATGGATGTTTGCAAGCCATTCTTTCCTGGCTCGACGGGTTTCCTGATGCGACGAGATTAATGCCTACAGTGGCAGGAACGGGAATAGCGAAGTGTGATTGTACGCGTTTCAATTATTTTGCTGAGAAGGCTTAAGACATAGTGCTTATTGTCTGGAACATTGACGTCCACATCAGAAGATGTCTTTTCACGCCCTTATTGAGCCGTGAATACTAAGATCAAGCTAGCTTCATCGAAAGCCCGATGCAGCGGTTGTTTGAACCTGCGTACATGGCTTCCTCGTACCAGGATACCGGACGTGTGTAACTCGGGCACCTACTAATTTATCTGTAGCCCGAGATTATGTTAGTCGACGCTCAAGCCTGGAACAACCGCCAGCACGCACAGAAGCGAATGGAAGATGGGAAGCCCCTAGCACTCTATGCTCAAAACATATACATCCTTCAAAATCCTACAGGAGCAGAAATGTAAGACCTTAGTCATTCTATTGTCAGCACAGGGTATCGACCGAAAGCAAGCAGCCGCCTAGCTACAGAGATAATCCCGGTGTCAAGATGCTGAATGACTAGAAGGGATCTAAAGGAGTGGTGGGCACTGACTTCTGAAATTCATGCTATTCAGACTATTCAGAGGAGCGTCTCCAACAGGATCAATCGAAGGATAGCACTACTATAGACAAATATATCAGTATGAATATTGTAGGACAGGTTGCCTCCGGAGAAAAGGGGCTGGGATCCTAGTGTCCGATCGGGCTTAGCTTCGGCGCAGTCGGAGATTAGCAGGTCTGCCTTGCTCTGAGGGCTCTAAAGACGTCTTGATGTTCGACATTAGAACATCGTTCACACCATCGGCACAATGAATATGTCCATCACATATCTGACCTGCGACATTGGCTATTCACTGTTGAGCCTGTGTCGTTACTCTGGTTGGTTGGGCGGCCATGTCGGGTACTGCCAAGATTGTGCTTTCCACTGGCTGAATGGTTGAGCTAGATACCAGATTGAACCTTCTTCCCAACTACAACCACGGAATCTCAGCTGTACATAGACGTGACTGAGCGTTCCCACTAAGCATTTGCTTGCTTGGACTTCTAGGATGCTGTGCGGATCAGGACAGGTTGACTAGATAAAGAAAGGTGTACCTTCGGTTGAAGAACAACACTCAAAGACTCAATGGCGCGTTATTCTATTTGTTTACTGACTTAGCGTTGTTCAAAACCTCCCCGCATGTCTTGCAAAATCTGCTTTTCAATCCACTTGCGATCTGATTTTGTCTGGCCGCGGCAAGCTGGGCACAAGCAGGATCGATTCACCATGGAGTCTCCACGTTCGGGAGTCCGTCTTCCCAATGGATTACGCCGCTCTGAAAGACTACAATCTCATGAATCTGAAAGAGTACGATCTCGCAAGGTCCCGGCATCGATTACGATCAAGATCTTGTCACGCAAATGCCATGTTTCCGTTCCGCGCCATAGCCATCGCCCAAGTATCCTTAACCTACCCCCTGAGATACGGAATCGGACCTTGCGATTCGCTCTCGCCCCTGGCGACATCTACCTCCCAGCCAAATCGTCCAGCATTATCACGAAAGCCCACCGTAAACTTCGAGCCCAGGATCCGATAGACGCTGTCGTCAAGAGGATAAACTATCCCTATCTCTCTAAAGTACTCAAGGCGCACCAAGCTTCGCAAGATACAAGGGTCAAATACGGTTGTCAAGTGCTCGCCACCTGCAAGCAGCTGTATTGCGAAGGACATGCGGTATTCTACAGCCTTAACACCTTCCACCTCGCTCCTGGACCACTACGCACCTCAATCGAATACTTCGATAAGTTACAGCCACATCATAAGGCCTTGATCAAACACGTTTCTGTTGATCTTGGAATCGCTGACCTAACACCCAACTTGCTCTCCGAGTTGAAAGCCAGGGTCTCTGGCAGATCGCTCATCATGCCTGTCCTATCTACCACCCCTCCTCAGGATAATAACAGTGTATCGGTGTGCCTGGCTCGTATGACCAAGGAGCTTTGGGTGTCCAAACTTATGTATGTACTGACCTGGCGAGGGTTGAGCGACATCAGAATCCAGCATCACAACCCTTGCCGACTCAATGGTCAATCGACATATGAGTGGCGACAGGTCATTGCTACAGAGTTGGTCATAGAACATAGTCATCTGCGTGCTATGTCACTCCAAGCAAAGGCAAGAGACGTCCAGATGGCGACAATGATGATGAACGCATACAAGGCATTGACGTCTGTATTGATCGCTCAAGTGGCAAATTACGGCTGGAAAGGGTTCTCAGAATGGCTGGAATTCCTCGAATTTGGTCCTATGGAATGTCTAGAAACACGGATGTGGCAAGAGGTCTGTTTCAGCTCGTCTCAGCTTCGAGGTTTTGCTAACAATGATTAGGATGCTGAGTGAAACCGGTGATGCGGTGAGCGCTGGTTCTTCTATTCGCGGCCGCGAAATCGTAACATCCCCGGTTGGGATCGCCTTACATGTCGGACACAGCTTTTCATTTGTACTCATTTTGCCACCGTGGGTGGTAAATTGCAAAAAAAGACCATGTCGACCAACGACTAACGGCTGGGTATGAACGAGGCTTCTTTGATTCTGTGTGGATAAGATGATACGGGACAATAGGAAGTTGCACCCTGATGGACCATTGGTGATACCAAGGGTCTTCAGGTTGGTTTTCTGCTGGATGCAAATCACCAGCGATCCTGCCCCTTTATCACACTCTGGCAGGAATGCCGCCCTAGATGCCCAATACGCTCACGTTTGTTTTGCTCAAGATCATCTCCTTTTCTAAGATTATCGGAGATCAGACACCGATTATGAAGTGACTATTATTTAGAACAAACAGGTTCGACTTACTTGATAACGAGCCATTGATTAGTTCGTAATCCCTAAAGTTCCGACAAGTTGTTCACTTTTATCGTGACATTGTGCACAAGCTGACCCTCCCGACTGGATATACTCCTGAGGCGAAAGAATAATGACGTGAATCCCGGAGCCTATGTCCACAAGGACTGCAACTAATTGCCTGGTGAAGCCAAGGACCGATGCAAGATTTGCAACCTTACCGCAAAGTTACCAGTCCTGATCATGTAATCATAAAACATGATCGATCAATGTGCTTTCAATGTTTCTACTTGTGGCTCGCTTATCATCACATCTACTCGACTCTTATCATAAGCATACGCTAGTCGCTGCAAAACGTCGGGCGAATTTCTTCGCTCACACAACCTCACAGCTCACTGAGTGACCATCAGATTGTTTATCCTCCCTGACTCTTTGACCTCTACAGACTCTATGCCGGAAGACCATTCGTGTGAGTGGTCTAAGGTGCCTTCCAAAGCTCCGGCTGACCTTACCTAGGACTCACGATCGACTTCGGAAGAACAAAGAAGTCCTCACTTTGTATGTCTAGTTTGGGTACGAAATACTCAGTCACGGACTCTTCTCATCCACACAAGCAACACATCAACACATTCGACTACTTTCACCTCCACCTCAACGTCCTCTCCACGGAGCGATAATTGTAAGAGCTTCTAGCTCGACATACAAGCCGAGACCAGCAAAGCTCAGGTGAACAGCTATCACACTCAAGTCGCCATCTCGAGTTCTAGGTCTATCCCTTCAAGCCCAGCTTATCCGACCTGGACTTCTAAACCTCAAGCGCTAGAGACCCTCACTTTCGGCCACAAGCCCCTCTCGACAAACTGCAGTCAAGCCACCGGCTACAGAGCTACTCAGTGACCCTTTTCCTCGATCAGACCTAGAAGCAAAGCACCACGGTTATTGCCAGCATGTCTCCCTCTACGAAAATCGGGTACCTCTCTCTTCCCCGTGAGATCCGTGATCAGATCATGGAACTAGCTTTGCATCCTGGAGAGGTGCAAATACACGCAAACCACGAATCTCTTGAGGTAGACCTTATCTTTGGACAATACGTCGGCCGTGAGGCACACCATCGGTATAGCGTCCAGCTTTCGGCAACATGTCGACAAGTCTACGAGGAAAGTCATAGGATTTGGTATGGCAAGAACACGTTCCACATCACGACTTTCTCGTTCGAAGAGATGAAGCGTGTGTTGGGAGTCTATCAGAAGAAGCACCTTGGCATGATGGAGAGCCTGGTCGTCGATTGCACGATTCACGATATATGCAAAGAATCTATGGATCGGCTCAAGAGAACTGTAGAAGCGATTTGGGACTCTGCACCTCCTCAGCCTAAACCGAACGACGCCGAGACGTGGATCTTTCGTTGTGTCCACGGTGACTTCCAAGCTAAGATTGCAGCCGCCATGAAAAAGGGATGGCGAGCTAAAAGCCATTGGTTGCGCATGACAATACCGATTAGTCATCGGATGCTAGTCAATGAGGTGAAGTCGGATTTTTGCTCCGAATGGCCCTTTCGGTTCAACTTTCCCCCAGAAGAGGAGGAGAGAACGAGTCTAGTGGGATCAAAGATGGAACTGGTAATGAGTAGAAAAATAGTAACGGAGATAGAGGAGAACGAGATATTCGAGACCTTCGATGAATCGCTGGCCAGGCTTTTTGTCGATCGGACGCTGTGGCCCTTTGAGTTTGAGTTTGAGTGGGAGTGAAAGCTGCTTCGCCCAGCTCGTGTTCGCAGCGATCAGAACGCAAGCATTGTCATTGTGGGCTCTAACTATCAAAATCTAGAAGCGATACAGTGCTGGCAGATCCCTATTTCCGGCATCCCATTCGGACAAAGGTTGTATTCAGTGCATTGATTATCTGATGGACAGGACAGGAACGTCGAAGGGGCGAAACAGGTTATACTTACTATGAAAATACAGCAATCCCAACGAATTCCACTGCATTCCAGCGAGAAGCTTATTCTAACACAAACGCTAGCTATCCCTTCCAATCCCAGTTTGACTTTTGAGGACCTACTCTGCAGGACCGTCAGTTAGTATTTCCTCGAAGTTTTTTCTCGTTCTGAACCGAGTTGGCTCATCGTCATAGATGGGCATCTAGTACACGTGAACTACTCACCTCCTTGGTCACTCTCTCCATCCTCTCATACTTCGCTACAGATTGCACAAGCGCTCGGAAGCGGAACCAATAGCCCGCCCGGTATTGAACGACAGCGTCAGTTTTGAACACCCCATCATATTTGACCCAGTGATGAGAGAACCGTACATCCACTCCAAGTGTTGTCGGTCTCCATGAACCAAAATAAAAAACCACTCATCCCTGACAATCAATCTTTGAGCCCGCCTCTGAATACGTAGGTAGTTCCGGGCCATCTTTCAATGTCGAGGGAAGTTTGAGTGGTGCCATCCTGAATCGAATTAGTGCTCTAGCCCGATAGGCTGCACGCACTGAACGACCAAGTTCGGTGTTCCCACACCCTCGCTTCCAATCTTCCGCGACGTTGATTAGTAGGCACGACTCTGAGCTGTTAATTTCATTCTATCAACCAAGTCAAGAAGTCTCACACTAGGATACCATATTTCAGCAGCCAGCAATCCGAGGACCTTACCAAAGCCAAAGGTCAGGATCTGAAACATCCACCGTCATGTCTCCTTCCAAGGCATTCAACTACCTCTCTCTACCCCGGGAACTTCGTGACTAGATCATGGATTACGCTCTCCATCCCGGCGAAGTGTGCATCCCAACGGAAAATCCCAGCCCACAAGACCGACCACGTTATGGCGTCCAAATGCTTGCGACTTGTCGGCAGGTTTACGAAGAAGGTCACGAGATCTGGTACGGAAAGAACACGTTCAGACTTCGGTCGTGCACGGCTAGCGAGATGCGTCAAATTCTCGGGGCTTATCAAGCAAAGCATCTGGGTATGATGCCGACACTGGTCATTGATTTCACGCTATACGATCTGCCGCTCTCTCATCAGAATTCCTTGCTGGACACAATGATCGCCACGGCTGATCACACAACGATCGCCACAGCTACTCGTAACGAACCTTATTGCTTTGCCAGGGACCGGTTCCGGGACGACTGGACCGAGGCGTCGAAGAATGAGTGGTTCGACAAAATGGACTGGCTGCGGAGCGAGATTCCAAAGGGCCACCGAATGCAAATTAGCCTCGACCGCTCGACCTACGATAAACTCTGGTTCGACCTCGAGGGAACGTGGATGCAAGATGGCTTTGATTTAGTATGCTACGTGATCGAGGTGCAGCTGGGTACGACGACCACCTCGGAGACAGAAATGTCACGGGCGTTTGGGAACATTCACGAGATACTACCGGAGGGTTGGTCAGGCTTGGGTCTTACGCAGGAATATGAGGAGTGTCCGGGGAACCGGAAGCTGCGGGATTCCGTTCGTATCCGCGGTGTACCTCATGAAGAGACTATGGATGGCCAGGTTCCCAATTATTTGCGGGTCGATGCATGAAATTCTCCAAAACCTCTGCGTTATGTTCTGCAACTCGCTTGTGGGAACAGTATTGCTCCGGCCGCTGTACTGCATCTTTCGAAAGACGACAGCTCATACAGAGTGAAAGATATCTTACAGTTTTGGAACGAAGCATCAAAAAGCTTAGTTCGTTTGAGATGTCAAGGGCTTGACGCAAGAAAACAGACAAACATGCTATCTGTACCTATAGAAGTAAAAGGTACTCCAGCAAATCTCAAGACTGCCATAAGTAGCCAGCATCCTGATCTACAGCATTGACGGTCGCGGAGATCGAAAACTTCTCCATGATTCAGGTACCAACCTTTGCTCGCCCACAACCACACAGGTAGTTCGGTTTACAGACAACGTTCAACGACAGCGACCAGCTCTTTTTCACAATAATAGCTACGTTCAAGAACCTTTCCGCACCAACCCAACATG
>JAABUZ0100001331.1_pt1 | contig 47995 bp, 45 predicted proteins | sample 5562091 | NCBI WGS metagenome assembly JAABUZ01 (sample SAMN12813069, study PRJNA571459) | rock metagenome | isolation source: Antarctica rocks | place: Antarctica: Victoria Land, Linnaeus Terrace sud | collected 2015-12-21 | reverse complement strand
CCACGAGAATAGCTCCGTCCATCTGGGCAGCGCCGGTAATCATGTTCTTGATGTAGTCGGCGTGACCGGGGCAGTCGACGTGGGCGTAGTGGCGATGCTCGGTCTCGTACTCCAGGTGGGCGATGGCGATAGTGATGCCTCGCTCACGCTCTTCGGGAGCCTTGTCGATCTGGTCGAACGCCGTGTATTTGTTGGTGTTGCTCAAGGTGGCCAACACTTTGGTGATTGCGGCGGTCAGAGTCGTTTTGCCGTGGTCGATGTGTCCAATTGTCCCCACGTTGACGTGCGGCTTTGTCCGCTCAAATTTCTTCTTTGCCATGCCTGTTACGGCTCCTCCTGCGATCCTGCTTACTTCTTCAAACTGTCAATGTTAGCTCAAAGCTATCTGTACTCAACCAGTTTGCAAAGAACACACTGTGATCAGTTACCAGTGATATAGACATGCAGCAGCCATCCCCTGGTAATCTAATCGTACTATGACGATAAAAGTTTTCCCGAACCTTTTGCATGATAGGGGAGAACAACGATCAATTCAGAAGATGGCAGCAAAAGCTTTTTTTGTCCTGCGTGGCTTTCCGGTAAAGTACGACCAGAGCAGAGAGGGCATCTGGTGCAAGCACCATTCAAGAAACCACTGGAGCCCGTGATGGGATTTGAACCCATGACCTCGGTCTTACCAAGACCGCGCGCTACCCCTGTGCCACACGGGCCAACCTTGCATACATGACGTGTACAACAACAGACAACGCCAGCATGGGTGGGCAGTGGAGGATTCGAACCTCCGAAGCTCTCGCAACTGATTTACAGTCAGTCCCATTTGACCGCTTTGGTAACTGCCCAGGTTGAGGAACACACCAGTTCATTCTGAGTGATCGACGTGGCTATTATAGCCGACTCTTCAAAGCGTGTCAAGCTTTTTTCAACTGACATCTCCTCCACTTATAGTACAGCACGATTATATGCATCCGCACTAGTTGAAGTGTGAATAACCCTTTTTTCCTACTAAATAGCCAAAGTAAGCCACATTATTTTGCGATGTGTTACAATGAAAGCAGAGGCACAGAGATACTTAGACGTAGCACATATAACGGATGCACTCTAAGAAAGTTATGCGAAAAAGCATTGCTTCTTGCGCAATTTGCTGGTATAATCTCAATCGTTGGAGAAAAACACCTCATCCCTTAGCTCTGTTGACGACGCACATATTGTGTGTGTCCAGGTAATCTATTGGGAAGTAACTTGCAGTTCTTCCGTTACCCTAAGTATGTACGGTTATTGGTTTTGGAGTAGATGGACTAGTAATAAAGAGGTAGCTATAATGGCAACAAATTACGACTTCGGCCGTTCTTCCTTACTTAGCGAGCAGTATCAACGAGACATGGAACTTATAACTGCTGCTCTTCAAGAAGAGGGTCAGGATGAACGCGAAGACAGACTGGGCCTTGTGGCACATTCTTGGTCACTCACCAAGACCTGTTTCCATTCCCAGCTTGAATTAAGCGATACATTCACCTATGCTTCCGTCGCCTTCGCTCGTTCGTAGTTTATTAGCAGATAGATATGTTGTAAACCATGCCTCATCCACCCGAACTTATACCGGATGCACTGACGTACCAGACGCCTGTGCAGTTTGGCATGGTGTATTGGGTAAACTTTGGCTATCCACTACTGCCGCCAGGGATAGAAGAGAAACGTATCCTGGATTGGCATCCCGCTCTCGTGGTATCGGGTGACCCCTTTTGTCGCCACGCAGGCGCGGTTAATGTCGTCGCCCTGACCTCATATCGAGGCAAGTTACGTCCCTATCATCATCTTCTTCTAAAACGTGATTATCCATTGTTTGATACCGATAGTTTGGTGAAGACCGAACTCATGTATCCTATTCTTCGTTCACTCCTTGCAGACCAGTATGCAATCTGCAAACTGAATGATGCAGACTTACGTGCGGTAATGGGCAAAATTGCCAATAGCCTCGCTATCACTATGTACTATTCGCTACACTAAGCTAGGAGATGGACATGACTATCGATCAGAAGCAGTTTCGTCTCCTGCCGTCAGTCGAGGAACTTCTTCAGTCTGAAATTGGTCAGCAACTTGTAACACGCTTCTCACGTCCACTCGTATTACGCGCCGTCCGTGCCAGCCTTACTCTTGCGCGTACACATATTCTTGCAGGTACAAACTGTCCTTCTCACGATGAACTACTTGCGAGCGCAGAACAGCAATTGCGCCTGGAACAGCAGCCGCATCTCCGTTCTGTGATTAACGCAACAGGTGTTATTATCAATACTAACCTTGGACGCGCTCCACTAAGCTATGAAGCACTACAGGCGGTGCAACAGGTGTCGAGTGGCTACTCGAACCTTGAATACGAACTGGAAGCGGGTGTGCGCGGCTCACGTCACACTCATGTTGAGTCCCTGTTGCGTGAATTGACAGGAGCAGAGGCAGCAATTGTAACGAATAATACGGCATCGGCAGTACTTCTCGGTTTGAGTACACTTGCGGTTGGACGTGAGGTTATCATCTCGCGTGGACAATTGGTTGAGATTGGCGGCGGGTTTCGTGTGCCCGATGTGATGCGCCAAAGTGGTTGTCAGCTCGTCGAAGTTGGTACAACAAACCGTACGCGCCTCAAAGATTACGTTGAAGCTCTTACAGAGCGTACCGCCCTCTTATTAGCAGTACATCCCAGCAATTTTCTGATTACAGGCTTTACCGAATCAACATTGCTCAGTGATCTTTCAGCGTTGGCACATCAACATAACCTGCTGGTAATGAATGATCTAGGTAGTGGCTGTCTACTCAACAGTGAGGACTATGGACTAGTTCACGAGCCGACGCCGCAAGAGAGTATCACGGCTGGTGCCGATGTTGTCTGTTTTTCAGGTGACAAACTTTTAGGTGGTCCACAAGCTGGTATCCTGATTGGCAAAGAGGCAGTTATCACTCGACTCGCCAAAAACCCATTAATGCGAGCGGTGCGTATTGACAAGATGACGCTTGCAGCACTTGAAACCACGTTGCGCCACTATCAACGTGGTCAGGCCGAAACACATATCCCTGTGTGGCGTATGATTTCCGTTCAACCCGAAAAACTCTATAAACGTGCTATACAGTGGATTGCACAATTGCAAGAACACGGCATTACCGCACACGTTCAACAAGGTGAATCCACTATCGGTGGTGGCTCCCTTCCTGGCGAAACTCTTCCCACCACACTGGTAGCACTGAACAAGGAAAGTATAGCCATACCACTAGAAGAACTGGCGAAAAGACTGAGAATGCGTGCCGTTCCAATTGTGGTGCGAATTATCAAAGACGCACTTGTGCTCGATCCCCGTACCATCTTTGAGGAGCAAGATGCGGAAGTTTTGCGAGCATTAAAAGAAGAGCTTGTTTGATAAAATATCCAAAGAGCAGAGCGTCCACGTCATTAGTGTAGTGACGTGGACGCTCTGCTCTTTGGATATTATTTGCCTACATTGAAGCGAAAATGTACAATGTCACCGTCTTGCACAATGTATTCTTTGCCTTCCAGCCGTTGAAGCCCTTTTTTGGAAGCGGCGGCAAAGGAGCCACAGGCTATAAAGTCCTCGTAACGTGTCACTTCGGCCCGAATGAAACCGCGTTCGATATCGGAATGTATCTTGCCCGCCGCTTCTGGTGCCTTCGCCCCGCTTGTAACGGTCCAGGCACGTACCTCGTCCTCGCCTGCGGTCAGAAAGGTGATAAGGTTGAGTAGGCGATAGCCAACCTGAATCACACGGTCCGCCCCCAATTGAGGTAAGCCCAACGACTCAAGATATTCCTGTGCATCCTCTGCAGGTAGTTCCGCGAGTTCTGCTTCCAGGCGCGCAGAGACCGCCGCGATCTCTGCTCCCTCGTCCTTAGAACGTTGAGCTATGATGGCAATACCTTTGAGTTCTCCTGCAAGGTCTGGTGTATCCTCACCGGCTGTGATTTTCGCTAGAATATTTTGCGCCTCACCCAGCACATCTTCGCTCACATTCAGCACGTACATGCGTGGCTTCATTGTAAGCAAAAAAAGTTCGCTCAGTAAGCCGCGTTCCTGTTGCGACAATTCAACCTGACTCGCCAGTTTTAGTTCGTTCAGGGCGTCCTGTAACTTGCGTAAAACCTCTAGTTCTTGCTGATATTTCTTGTCACCGGACTTCGCGGCCTTTGTTGTACGTTCGATACGCTTCTCTACGGAGGCAAGATCGGTGAGCACCAGTTCCGCGTTTAGGCTGTCCAGATCACGGTTTGGGTCGATCTGTTCATAGATATGAGGGACGTTGCTATTGCTAAAAGTACGCAACACAATTGCCAATGCATCAGCGTTACGAATATGCCCCAAAAATTCGGGGCTAAGTCCCTTACGCTCCTCTTGCTTCTCTTTCGCGGTCTGTCCCATGCCCGCGACATCTACAAACTCAACCGTTGTGTACGTGGTTTTCTTGGGATTGAATATTTCTGCGAGTGGTTGTAATCGTGCATCGGGTACTTGCACCATCGCTAGGTTCGCTTGTACCGTGCTACTTGCGTATCCGCTCACGGGCGCACCCGCTTTTGTAAGCGCGTTAAACAATGTCGTCTTACCACTTTGTGGGAGACCAATAATACCTATAGTAAGGGCCATAAAAACTGTTCCTTCTCAACATGTATTTCTCAATATGTGTGATTGTGAGCAGATGCTCTAGTCATTGCCACTATTGTACTACCTTCTCGCCATTTGTGATACATCTCACTTTTACAACTAGCTGTGATAATGTACGCTTCTTAAACAAAGCGAGGGGGCAAATATACAAAAGCAGGGCGGTACCGTATTTCATTCGGTACCGCCCTGCTTTTGTATATGAATTAGACTACCTCTGCCACGTGGCGGATTAATATTTGTAGAGGAATAAACGTGTGAGCAAATACATGGACAATCTTTCCGCGGTAATTAGCCAGCGAAGTGTCCTACTTGCATCGGCATTGGCGAAATTGCTGCAGGCGGGATATTGTTAGCAACACAAGCACGAAGGTCCTCTCGATAGAAGCGCCAGGTGCTTCCTACTTTGTGACCAGTAAGTTGACCCGACCACATCAGACGATAGAGCGTGGAGCGACTCACGCGAAGGTATCCCATTGCTTCCTTAAATGTCAGAAGAACATCATCTTGAACTATTTGCACGACCATTGTGTTCTCTCCTTAGTAAATCTGCTATAAATGATTGATAGACACAAATAAAAACGAATATGGATAAATGTATATAGTGTGACAGAGGGAATGAAATGTACTGCATCAGCCGACACAATTTACTGTTTCATTACATATTATGATAACTAATCGTGATACGTTTTCTAGTTGAGAAGTTGTTGCGATATGGTTAAATTTATCGTTTTTTTGGTAAGATATTCACTATTTTCAATGTAATGGTAGAAGATACAAGACGGCTTCACCAGCGCACATTAAGCAATGTATCGAGTGCATCATGATCGCATGAAACGGGAAAAATCATCATACCTGTAATTTTGTGTAGAGCGTGAATGGCCTCAGCGTTTGTTGGGTCAGCCATTGCAAGAGTAAGACGCTGATGATTGCGTCCCATTGGGACGCAACGAAATTGCGAGGCTATCTTGTATGGAAGAAGGCTTTTCAAGTGCGCAGGTAGCACCGCTGGAAGTTGTAGAAATGGTACTCGCGCGGCTTCGTGTGGGAGTGGTGTTATAGTGGCAGGAATCCTTGTGTCATCTGAGTACATGTGTGCTGAGATAGGCAACGATGTACTGTTGTAATTATGTTGAAAGTCTTGGTCATCTTGCACACTATCATCAAGCGTGGCATGCAGAGCTGTAGTATGTTCACTCACTGGCATAGTATCCCAGAGGTGCATAGTGATCGCGGGACGTAGGGTGAAGCGGCGAATAATACGACCTGCGCTCGCGAGTACATGTTCGAGTGATGGTCCCTGTTCTGGATAGCTACCAATGCCGAGAACAATGTTGGTCTGATGCGTGAGTGGTGGAATAATAGTTTCCGCTTGTAGTAGATTAACACTATTATACACGCGTTCAAGAACCTTATATGCTCCTTGTTGATCTGCGTCAGGCAAGATAATTGCTGCGCCCTTCCCTGTATCCAAGCACACGACGTCATCTGCACGGATCGCGCGACGCACATTGACCATCACTTGCTCTACAATGCTGGCAGGAGGATGATAGCGTCGTCGTTTATGCCACACCACCGTCTCTGGTGTGATCTGCATATGTTCCAATTGGGATACATGCACCAGCATAATACTCAGCGGGGTGGTACGTGAGAACAAGGTATGTAGATGTGTACGTAGAGCATTATTCAAGGCGAAAGAGGTAGGGAGAATAGGGTCATCGTCTTCATCATCCCAGTTGCATTGTACATTGTTAGAATGTATTGTCTGTTCCGTTGTCGAGGATAGGCACAAAGGCGAAATAGGAGGACAAGAACAAATATCTGTCTCTGGCTCTTGCATCGTTTCAGACAATACAGGTTGTTTGATTAACTGCGTCACTGTATCTTTTTTTCTTTTCATATTCATTTACTCTAGTAGGATGGAATGGTAGGCAGTAACAAATACCGCTACAACTAGGATTCTTACAAGAAGTATACAAGGCGGAGGATGAAGAAAAGATATGCGAAACGTTGTGTTATGGTTAAGAAGCACAGAAGATGGTTAAGAGGCGGTTCTTCCATTTTGTATATGTGGTGTGTATAGGTAAAATGGAATGGCCGCCGCACCTATTGTTCAATAGCGACGTTGGTTGTAAAGGTGTAACCAACACCGGGGACCGTCATAATATATTGTGGTGTATTGGGGTCGGGTTCGACCTTTTGGCGCAGGTGGCGAATGTGTGTTTTGACCAAGCCAGAGTCGCCAGTTTCATCATAGCCCCAGACGCGTTCGATAATCATATCGGTGGTCAACACCTGTCCCGTATGCGAGATCAAAAGATGGAGCAAACGGCTCTCCGTTGGCGTTAAACGGACCTTAACGCCATCTCTGGTAACTTCGTGACGCATGGCATCAAGGCTAATAGGACCAACGGTGATCGACGATGAATTAGAACTGCCTCGTGTGTTGCTTGAACGCCGCATAACGGCCTTGATACGCGCTAAGAGTTGTCGAGGACTAAAAGGTTTCCGCAAATAATCGTCTGCACCCATCTCCAGTCCACGTATCTCATCATCTTCCCGATCATGTGCGGTGAGGATCAAGACCATCGAATTTGTTTCACTCCGCATCTGGCGACATACCTCGAAACCATCAAGCTTGGGCATCTGTACGTCAAGGATCACGAGGTCTGGGAGTGTTTCACGCCAACGCTTGACCGCTTGTTCCCCATCGAAAGCGCGTACCACGTCATAGCCGTGTCCTTTGAGCCAGTAGCTCAGCATGTCTACCATGTCACGGTCATCATCCGCCACCATGATTTTCACGAGCATTCCTCCTACAGGTCTGCATTAGGTATATATCATCGGTCTATATACCGATGTATCTTTCTAGTGTTTCACCGACATAGTGAGTGAAACAGAAGCAGTCTCGTTTTGTCTCACTCTCACCAGTAGTAACGCGATGAGCATAGGCAAGTAACATCATGATACAATTTGGGCTATAGGCATGTGGTATGCATGCAGTGTAATAACCCTTCTTATCATTAGATATCGGCATAAAAGCGTTATTCTATACGGACTACTGTAGTGCATTCTCGTCGCGATTGTTTGACGATAAGAATCCATTACACTACTCCATGATTATTTGGCTAATATTTATTATTGTATCTACAGATTGTATCATATACTATAAACGAAAGGCGACATACTTCCTATGGAGCGAGAAGCTTTGCTAGCCTTAGCCCGGAGAGCAGCACAACGAGCACATTGTTCCTATTCGCATTTTCGCGTTGGGGCGGCACTCATCGCGAATGGTAAGCCGTATGTTGGCGTAAACATTGAGATATCAAGCTATGGTCTCACGTTATGCGCTGAACGAGCCGCGCTTGCCTCGGCGTTATCCAATGGTGACACAGACGTTACGCAAATTGCGGTGACATGCATTGATGCTTCACCGAACGCACCATTCAATGAACGCACGCCATGTGGAGCTTGCCGACAATGGATAGCTGATCTTGCCCCTCATGCTATTCTTTATATTGATGGCATTGACCGCGACTTTACCATCACCGATCTGCTCCCCTATGCTTTTGGACTTCCTACTAAGTAGGAAGCTAGAGCCAGATGCGCCATTGATCAGAGGTATTCACGGAGTCGTCGCGTAATGCAGCATTGTTGGGCCAGAGTGTTGCCTGAGTATCTAATCCTTTGCAGGCAACGGCAATTGCTCCGGCCCATGTCTCGTCAGGACCAAGCGCATCCATCTCTGTACGTGAAAAGAAACGTGCATCATCCAATTCGGAGGGATTATGTCGCAGATCGCTGATGGATGAAAGGAGTTTCGCACGGAACATAAAGAAGTAGTTGTGCTCTCCACTTTCCATCACCCAGAGGCGTACACCCAGCAACCCTTCAATCTCGACTCGCAGATTTGTCTCCTCAAACGTCTCTCGTGCAGCCGCAGCATCGGGCATCTCACCCTGATTGACGCGACCCGCGGGCAGGAGATAGCGTCCCTTCGTCACACCATAAATCGTGCGTACCAGAAGTACACGTTCGTCATGCATTACAACCGCACCCGCGCCAAGGCTCAGAGGACGCTTAGGCTGTAGGCGTGCAGGAGCACTAAATGTATTGGGTATATCATTGGATGATGTCATTGGTACATTATACAACGGCAACGCCCAGGCGTTCCAGCAACTTACGGCTCACCTCAGCGCGATGCTTAATTGGCATGCGACCAGGAACACAATGCGAGTCAGAGCCTGTGCTATAAAGCAGATCGTTTTTTTCTACGTATGCGAGATACATCCTAATAATATCTTGACTATGATAGGGATGATAAATTTCGATGCCATCAATGGGGATTTCTCTTCGTAACTGGTCGAGCAGCGCAGAATCATAAAAGGTAAAACCACTTTCACGGCGTCCCGGGTGCGCGATAAGGCAAACACCCCCGCTTTTGTGTACAGCGTCAACTGTCTCTGCCATATCTGCCTTGATTGAAGTGAAACCAGCTTCGGTAATCATCTGCATTGCAGCTTGCCAGGATGGAGCATAGCCATGTTCGCGTAAAAGATGGGCATTATCGGCGGGACGCCGTAATGCACCACCGTTCTCCTGTAAGAGTTCTTCCTGGCGAGGAAATGCATACCCTTTGCGCTGTAACTCCTCGTTTACAGCCTGTGTATTCTCTAGCTACAGACGTACCACCTTTTCTGTAAGTGGACGTAGTTCGTTCTGCTGTGGGTCGAAGCCATAACAGAGCATATGTCCCATCTTGCCATTCCAATCAGTACTCATCTCTACACCGGCAAGGACAGGTAAATGTTTCGCGGCGGCTAACGCTTGTATCTCAGTAATCTTGTCAACGCGGTCATGATCGGTCACGGCGACCAATTGAAAGCCCTCAGCCACAAGAAAGTCGATGAGCTGTTGATCTGCACATGCATACAACGTATGCATGTGCAGATCAACAGCAGCATCAGGGGTAAGCGTGATGTGTGAGGAGATAGGATGGGTCAAGACAGACTCCTTTATAATAGACAAAATACGTTTGTTCTTTTTTTGCTTATGTTATCACACAAACGCGGTACATTTGTCACTGTTGCTAGCGTTTTACACGTCTGTTCGTTTATTATGATTACAATAAGTAATAATAGTAGTAAAAGGTCGATGGAAATGGCAAAACAAGTTTCCAAATCCCAATTTGTCGTGCAAAGCCGTGATGGCCGTGATGAAGGAGCGGGGCTGGTGGAGACAAACTCCATACAGTTACGACATGACAGGTCTGCTTTTATCCTTTTCATCGTACTTGCCGCGATATATCTGCTCGTTGTTATCTCACAAGTTACAATTCATCCACCCGGTGTAGGGGGCGGCTCACATTTTGTCTTGCTTGCCGATGGTTGGTTGCATGGGCACCTTTATATTCATGGTTCACCCCCAGGTCCCTCGGATTTCACGAAGTATCACGGACATTGGTACGTAGCATTTCCACCACTCCCCGCCGTACTGCTACTTCCACTTGTTGCCATCTTTCACCTTTCCTACCAATCAATTATCACACTAGCCTTCTCTGTGGGCATGGGCATACTCAACATCTGGCTAATGCAGCGCGTACTCCTACGCCTTGTACAGAAGCGTGTACTGGGTGAACAATTTTCAACCATTGCATGGCTATTAGTGTTCTTTGCCCTTGGAACAGAGCTATTCTATACGACAATGAAGGGAAGTGTTTGGTTCGTCGCTCACGTTGTTGCAACAACTTTTGTATTATTGTACATCGATGAGGTACTGGGGAAACAACGTGCGGAGCTGGCCGCGATATTTCTAGGACTGGCTTCCTTCTCGCGTAGCACAACGTTGTTTATCTTCCCATTTTTTCTCGTATGGACCTTTGCGCAAGACCGTAAGAAACCGTTGTTATTGCTATGGCGGTGGTCGGTTTTCGGAAGTATTCTAGGCGTTTTTCTGCTTGGAATGCTGCTGTACAACTATGCACGTTTTGGTTCGTTACTCGACTTCGGCTATAACAATATGAATGTGAATCCATTGGTAGGAGATAGTCTTCATGGCTATGGTCAATTTAGTACCCATTTCATTCCCATCAATTTCCGCTTTATGCTGCTTGAGCCGCCGAAGCTTATGAAGACCTTTCCCTATGTCACCTTCAATCCGTTTGGTACCAGTATCTTCTTGACGATGCCCGCGCTTTTCTTCGCGTTCTTGGGTTTTCGCAGACGGGAACAGCGATGGTTAGCGGCCTCTTTGCTTGCCGGATGCATACTACCTGTTATAACTTTGTTGCTTTACTTCAATACTGGATGGTACCAGTTTGGCTACCGTTTTGCCCTCGACTTTTTGCCTTTCCTGTTTTTATTAGCGGCTTTGGGTATGGCAAAGCGTCTCACGTGGCGTGAGAAAGCACTCATTACTCTCTCCGTGCTGATTAATGTGTGGGGATATATTGTGTTTTCGTATTTCAGGCCGCCACTATTGGGGTAGGAACAATTACAGAACACACGGGAGTATTTCTGATTCTGCCGGAACCAGAAATACTCCCATATTTTTATGAGTATAAACTTCTTACGCTACCTGCTCTTTGCGCAAGCAATGTTCGAGGTCTTGTGGAGAGATTGGACGCGACATATAGTAGCCTTGCGCGAGGTCGCACCTAAAATTCGCTAGCAAGTGCCATGTCTGCTCATCCTCTACACCCTCAGCCACTACTTTCAGGCCCAAACTATGCGCCATTGCAATAGTTGACCGCACGATAGTTGCATCAACCTCAACATTGGTCATGTTCATCACGAATGAGCGATCTATCTTGAGTTCACTGATTGGCATGCGCTTGAGATACGCTAGCGACGAATAGCCCGTGCCAAAGTCATCAACCGATATCTGTATGCCAAGCATGGAAAGCTGCTGCAAGATATCAAGTGTACGCTCGACATCGTGCATCACCACGCTCTCTGTCAACTCAACACGCAAGAGATGTGGGGGAAGTGTATAGCGTTCGAGTAGTGCTCCAATAGTGTTTGGTAAGGTCAACTCACGTAGGTCCCACATGGAGAGATTGACCGCGATACTGAGTTCCAAGCCAGTGTGCAACCATTTACTACATTGACGGGCCGCCGTTTCTAAGACCCAACGTGTCAATGGTACGATTAATCCTGTCTGCTCGGCGTGCGGAATAAATTGATCGGGCGGTATAAAGCCAAATTCGGGATGCTGCCAGCGGACAAGTGCCTCGACACTATGTATCGTGCCTGTCTGCATTTCAACTTTTGGCTGATAGTACAGTTCCAATTCGTTGTTGAAGATAGCTTTACGCAATGCACTCATGAGTGTAAGGCGGCGTGAATTATATGTATCATAGGTAGAATCATAGACTACATAGTCTAAGTGAGCCTGTTTTGCGCAGTACATCGCCACATCAGCGCGTCGTAGTAGCGTTAAGGCATCAACTCCGTGCGTCGGGTAGAGTGCGACACCAATGCTAACTTGAATCTGTAATGGTAGATCTTCTATAAAGAATGGCTCTTCCAGAATTGTACCAATCTTCGCAATTACTTGCTGTACGCTTGTGCCGTTGGCGGTTGGCAGCAAGAGCGCAAACTCATCGCCACCTAATCTAGCGACAGTTGCTGTATCATTTACCGCATTGCGAAGCCGCATTCCCAACTGTTGTAAGAGTCTATCCCCGTGATGATGCCCAAAGGTATCGTTGATCTCTTTGAAACGGTCAACGTCCATTGTCAGGAGCGCAACCTCACCCGCAGTATCCGTTTTGCCAGGTGCGGCCTCCACGATTGCTTTCGCCAGGCATTCCTGTAGCGTTATACGATTTGGCAGATCGGTCAGTGTATCGTGCGATGCCTGGTAGCGCAACATATTTTCCATTGCAGTGCGCTCTGTTACGTCGCGAGCGTTGATAACAAAACCTTCGATAGCTGGATCGTCGAAGCAACTATGTCCCACATATTCCACTGTTATGTATGAGCCGTTAGCGTGGCGCAAGCGACACTTATGTCGTGCCAGTTCGTTTGTTGTGATTGCCTCGGAAAATGTGGTAAAAGCCTGTGCCAAATCTTCTGCTGAGAACAAACTAAAAATACTAGTGCCAAGCAATTCTTCTGCTGTATAACCAAGAATACTCTGATGCGATGGGCTTGCATAGCGATAGATACCTGTAGCGTCCAGAATAAGTACAAGGTCAGACGCGTTTTCGGTGAGTGTACGAAAGAGGTGTTCACGGGTTTGTAGAGCTTTTTCAGCCTTCACACGAGCGGTAATGTCTGTTGATAGACCAATTAAGCCATTTGGTCGTCCCTCTTCATCGAAAAGAGGAGTAAACTGAGATTCAAAGATAAGGTGACCTATCTCATTCGTAAAGGTAACAGCTTCTCCTGCTAACGCACGGTGTATAAAAGGAAGTATTTGCGGATAATCACGATAAATATCGAAGATAGAAAGTCCAACAACCTGTCCCGGCTGTAGTTCAAGTGCCTGTAAACCACGTCCATCTGAAAGCAGGAAAACGCCGTTGCGATCAAGGGCAAAAAGAACGGTTGGGATGTTAGAGATAACCATACGCAGGCGTTGCTCGCTCTCGTACAACGTCTGCTCTGTCTTCTTATATTTAGTGGTATCACGAATGAGACAGAGAAACTCGTTGTTCGCGTTCATCGCTACACGTGCTTCCCGAATACGACAATCTGCCTCCACAATACGTGTCTGATATTCAAAAGTCTGTACCTCTCCGGTCTGTTCTGCGCGTTGCATCGCAGTAGCCAATTGCTTTGACACCGTTGGTGATAGTGCCTCAAGTAGGTTGTGACCAATAAGAGTATGCGAGGACCAATGTTCTATAGCTACGCCATTTTTATGACCAAGCAAAATACCTGCGTAATTAATATAAAATAAAGAATCGGGAACCACATCCAACAATGCTCGCATATTTGTCTCACTTGTAGACAGCCCATTGTGTATCATGACCATCTGAATATTTCTCTCTCTTGTCCACTGTGTGTACCAACCATGCACGCGTCGGTACCGTCTCTTCTTTCTATCGACAAGTGGGAGAAAATATGTAGGGAGTGCTGGACTATCCTCTCTTCCTGTACTTTTTGACATACCACACGCCCCAGCTACAGAACAGCAGCAGACTCACCGCAAGTAACACGATGAGTTGATCGAAGCCAATGAATTGCGCAAAGACACCGGCAAAGAGCAACACAGGGATAGAGCCAACGCTGTAAAGCATGTACTGAAAGGCTAGCACGCGCGCACGACTCTCCTCCGGTGCTCGTTCTTGCATCATTGTCTGCGTTGGAATATTGACACTCGCTATCGCCGCACCCAAAGCCAGCACGATAATTACAATTACCACTACAAGCAGAGGTGACTCTGCACCATGTTTAGGGTCAAACAGTGCGGCGACCCACTCCGAAGCTGGTAACGCGATAAAACCAAGCGCGAGCACAATAAAGCCAAGTGTGGTAAGGCGAAGCATGCTGATACGTTTTGTAATGTGTGGCATAAGTATTGAGGCACCGATAAGCCCAACAGCGGCTGGAGCAAGGATGATCGACATATCCGCTGCTGGTCTATGTAGCACCTGTTGTACAAAGGTTCCCGCGAGTTCCCCGATCAGCAACATGATAATTCCAACAACGGAGAGCTGTACAACCGCGTAGTATAGCAAGGGATCAACGCGTATCGTGCGCCAGCCTGCAACTGTATCACGCCATAGAGTGTGGAAAACTTGACGCATATCAATACGCGTTCCCTTGCCAAAATGCACGTCAGAATGTTGTTCATGGAAAGCAGGCAGAGGAATGAGCAGAATCAAGATGGCGCATACAACGTATAAGACGGCGCTTACAACAAATAACATATCGATAGACTGCACATGAAGGGCGAAGATGGTAAATGGGGGGAAGAGTGTCGCTACAACGCGGCCTAGCAATAAAAAACCCAGCGCCTGTGACACTGTGATTGAGATATTGAAGAGCGAGAGCGCAGGCAGCAAATCATCTTCACCGACGAGCAGAGGAATAGCGGACCCTTCGGCAGGAATAAAGAATTGCCCGATCAATGAGGCCATATAAGAAAGTACATAGAGAGGCCATAAACTTGAACGGTTTGTCAGCAGCGATACAACGATCAGTACCATCGTCCCCATTCGTAACAGGTTAGTCACCCATAGCACAAAACGTTTATCCAGGTGATCTACGATTGAGCCAGCAACTGCGCCGAATGGAAGCGCAGGTAATGTGAACGAGACAATTGCCAGGCCGATCATAAAAACTGAATGTGTTAGTTCTGTGACTAGCAGAATCACACCAAAGTTTACCGCGTTAAACACTGTCAGTGAAATAAGTTGTGCCAGCCACAGCAACAAAAAGTTACGATTTTTGAGGACACGACGAAAGCTTGCAACGTTTGTTTGCTGTTCGTCTTGCTGAAGTGTTGTGGTATCTTTTGCCTGATCTGCTGAGTCCGTTTGCGTGGACATGAAATATGTGTCCTCTCTAAGCTGCATGATAAAGCTTGACTACCAAATACGGAGACGGAAACAAACCTCTTTATTCGTTCCTCATGTTCAATACGTAATATCATAGCGCAAAAAGAGGCAAAAGCTATGTGGCAATCGACCTATTTTTTGCGTTGTTGAAGGGATGAAGGGAATACCCCTTCCATTTTAACCTATCTCTATGGTATACTTTGTATTAGCATCAGTTCCTAATGAACAGGACGTGCAGAGGCCCCGTTGACTCCCCTCTGATATGGTATCAGTTGCGACGAGGCACCAAGCGATAGCTTCTTTTTTCATCGAAGGGTAACAGGAATGAGCCTGTTACAGAAGCGAAAGGGGTATTCCTTCATGGCACGCGTTGCGTTTGAACACGTTTACAAAATTTTCAACAAGACAGAAGTTGTCCACGATATCAGTATCGACATCAAGGACAAGGAATTCCTGGTACTCGTTGGTCCCTCTGGCTGTGGCAAAAGTACCTGTCTGCGTATGGTAGCAGGACTTGAGGAGCCAACGGACGGTAGCATTTACATTGGTGATCGCGTCGTCAACGGAGTTGACCCCAAAGATCGCGATATCGCAATGGTCTTCCAGAACTACGCACTTTATCCCCATATGACCGTTTTCGACAACATGGCCTTTGGTCTCAAACTACGCCACTTTCCCAAAGAAGAAATCAATAAGCGCGTACAAGAGGCCGGTAGTATCCTGGGCTTGGAGCAGTTGCTCAAGCGTAAACCAAAAGAGCTTTCCGGTGGACAACGCCAGCGTGTCGCTCTAGGTCGTGCTATCGTGCGTGAAGCACAGGTTTTCTTGATGGACGAGCCACTCTCTAACCTTGATGCCAAGCTGCGTGTTGCCACACGTGCCGAGATTATCAAACTGCATCAGCGTATTCAGACGACGGTTGTCTACGTCACTCATGACCAGACTGAGGCTATGACGATGGGTGATCGTATCGCCGTTCTCAACGGTGGTATTATTCAGCAACTTGGTGCTCCACAGGAACTGTACGATCATCCCGTAAATCTTTTCGTGGCAGGTTTCATTGGTTCACCTTCCATGAATTTCTTCCCCAATGCGAAGGTCATAACCAATAATGGTCTCAAGGTTGTGCTTGAGGGCGTCGGCCAAGTACCTATTCCAGCGTTATATGGTGACCGTGCAAAAGCAGTTGTTGGTAGAAATCTGACCTTTGGTGTGCGACCATCACACTTGGAAGATGCTGCCGTGGTTATAGAGAGTGCTGCGGACGGTGTGGAAAATTCTACCATCGAAGGTACGGTAGACGTGGTTGAAAACCTGGGTAATGAACTTCAGGTCTATCTTACCGCCGGCGGAAGAAGCGTTGTAGCAACGCTTAGCCCACGTTCTCGTGTCACATCGGGCAGTCGAGTAAAATTGTTCGTTGATAGTGATCAAATTCACCTGTTCGACACCGACACTGGCGAAGCCGTATTCTAAATACCTGCTCTGCGTTAGGGAGTAATGCTTTGTAGAGAAGAGGAGACACAACAATCGTCCATTCCCAAAGGAATGGACGATTGTTGTGTCTCCTCTTCTCTACATCTAATTCCGCAATGGTTTTCCCGACATGAGAATGGATTCCATCCGCGCCTGAGTCTTCTCCATGCCGCAAAGACTCAGAAAGGCCTCGCGTTCGAGATCGAGGACATACTGCTCTGTTACAGGAGCTATTGGTGAGGTGTCGCCACCGGTAAGAACGCGTGCGAGATGTTGTGCAATCACTACGTCGTGCTCACTGACCCGGCCAAGTAACATCTGACTCGCTACTTGTTGCTCTAACACGAGTCGCGCCCCAGGTCCTGGCAGAATGAGTGTTTGTGGCTGTACGGGCTGCCATTTGCCCATTGCTTTTGCGTCGGCTAGCTGAAGCGCGTCGGCCTTCGCATCACGCAGCAACACATCACGGTTGACCGTCACCGCGTCTGTCTTACGTAAGAAGCGTAACTCCTGCGCTTCAGTCGCGCTGGTGGAGACGGTAGCAAATGCGATAGTCTCAAAGGCTTTGCGTGCTGGCGCGAACGGGCCACCCGTCTTCTTCGCTAATTGAGATTCCAGGTTCGCACCATGTCGTAGCAGCAACTCTTTACAACCACCACCCGCAGGCACTAAACCAACGCCAGTCTCTACTAAGCCGATATACGACTCAGCATAGGCATGAGCATGATTGCAGTGCATAATAATCTCACAACCACCACCAAGTGCGCGTCCAGCTGGAGCCGCAACAACAGGAATAGGAATATATTTGAGAAACTGGTGCGCTTGTTGTAGCCCGTTAATGGCCCCCTCAAGCATCTTCCACTCCCCTTGACGTGACCCCATGAGTACTAACAAGAGATTGGCACCAGCCGAGAAGTCAGCAGCCTCATTGCCCACAACAAGGGCGCGAAATTGCTTTTGACCCTCCTCGACGGCATAGTGCAACATCTCGATAATGCCCTCATCAATCGAGTTCAGTTTCGTGTGGAACTCGATACAGCCAACACCGTCGCCGAGATCAAGCAGCGAGGCAGAGCCATTGTCGAGCACAACATTACTTTTTGTTGCCTTAACCGTGTCAAGAAAGATAGACCCTTGTGGTACAGGGACAGGCTTGTAGGTATCGGTATGGAAATCGAAGTATTGACGCTGCCCCTTGCCACCAATATAAAACGTTCCCTGCCCCTTGCTTTTGACATGCTGTATCAGTTCGATATCTTCAATGTCGCGTCCCTCGAACACTTTTTGTAGCACCGAGGGGTTTTGCAAGAGCATGTCCCAACTCTCGAAACTGCCCATATCAAAGTTGAAGCCCCAGCGCATCGCCTCGTCAACCGCAACGACGCTATCAGCTATCTGTGTCGTAAGCTTAGCAGCATAGATCAGCGAATCAGCGAGTGTCTCGCGTGCCAACACTCCCGCTCGGTCGTCGGCTTGTAGAATTGTCAGAATACGCTGTGTGGAATCGCTGATATTACGTACCGCTCCAATTGAGGGGAAGCGCACTTTTTGCTGTTGTTCGTATTCAAGTGTCTTGAAGTTGAGTTCCAGAATAACCGATGAGCCATCAGAATTTTTGACACGTTTGTAGAAGCCCTGTCCGGTCTTTTCTCCGAGCATACCACGTTTGAGCATCTCACGCATAACCTCCGGCACGCGAAAAGTCTCACGTTGTGGATCATCCGGTGCGTTCTGATAGAGGTTATCCGCCACATGTGCCGTTGTATCCAGACCAGAGAGGTCAGAGGTGCGGAAGATAGCCGACCTGGGGTGTCCCATTGGTGGTCCTAGAATTGTATCGACCTCACCAACTGTGTAGCCTTCATCTAACGCACGTCGAATGGTCGACAACATGCCATAAACACCGATGCGATTCGCGATAAAGTTTGGTGTGTCCTTGCACAACACCACACCCTTGCCTAATACCTCTGTCGAAAACGTCTCCATGAATGTCAACAGTTCAGGGTTCGTGTCAACGTCTGGCACAAGCTCAAGCAGCTTCATATAGCGCACTGGATTGAAGAAGTGTGTAATTAGAAAGTTGCGTCGGAAGTTCTCGCTACGTCTTTGCGTCAAGAGATGGGCGGGCAAACCTGATGTGTTCGACGTAATAATGGCATCGGGCTTAAGGACAGTTTCGAGTTTTGTATACAAGTCGTGCTTGATATCGAGTCGCTCGATGACGGCCTCGATGACCCAATCAACATCAGCAATATCTTTCAGATTATCCTCGATATTGCCAACGGTGACAAGAGCGGCGTTGCGTTTGCTATAAAACGCGGCGGGCCGAGCCTTAAGAGCTTTTTCCAGGCCTGTGCGCGCAACGACGCTGCGATCTTTTGTCGCGTTGGGCGGCACGATATCGAGCAAGAGCGAGGGAATACCGACATTGGCGAGGTGGGCGGCAATTGCCGCACCCATTACACCTGCACCGAGTACGGCGACTTTTTTAATTTGATATGGCATGGTTAGGCCAACCTCTCGATGATTGTTGCTACACCTTGTCCGCCACCAACGCATAATGTCGCAAGACCCATTGTTTTGTTGTGTGTTTCCAGTGCATTGAGTAGCGTGACTACGATACGTGAGCCGCTACAGCCCTGTGGATGACCCAAGGCAATTGCACCGCCGTGTACATTGAGTTTATCCTCGTCGATGCCCAGGTCCTTCACAACGGCAAGAGACTGCGCGGCGAATGCCTCGTTCAGCTCGATCAGGTCTATATCGCTCAATTGCAATTTCGCGCGTTGTAGTGCCTTTTTGACCGCAGGTACAGGACCAATGCCCATGACATCAGGGCGTACACCATTGACTGCCATCGTGATTACACGAGCGAGTGGCTTGATGCCAAGTTCACGTGCTTTATCAGCGGACATGAGGATAATCGCGGCAGCCCCATCGTTCAATGGACTAGAGTTGCCTGCTGTAACCGTGCCACCCTTGATAAAGGCAGGTTCGAGTGTTGCCAGACGTTCAAGTGTTGTATCGCGACGTGGTCCCTCGTCCGTTGTCATTTGCTTGCCATTTGGCAGAGGCACAGGGACGATTTCTTTAGCGAAGGTGCCATTATCAATCGCGGCAAGCGCACGTTGATGGCTTCGTAACGCAAAGGCGTCCTGCTCTTCACGGCTGATATGATGGTCACGCGCCAGATTTTCGGCCGTAATGCCCATCGGCATATAGCTAGAATAGCCGTACTCCTCTACCGCAGGAGAGGCAGGTGAGATATTACCATCTTTATCAGGCTGAACAAGTCGTGGATTAAATGAGGGATTGTAGCCACCCATCGGCACGCGTGACATATTCTCAATTCCACCAGCAATATAGGCATCACCCATATCTAGCATAATGTTCTGTGCAGCCATGTTGAATGCTTGCAAGCTAGAGGCACAGAAACGGTTCACCGTGGTGCCTGCAACAGTTTCAGGTAAGCCGGACAGGGCTACAATTATGCGGGCAACGTTCATCCCCTGCTCGCCTTCTGGAAAGGCACAACCAAAGATAAGGTCTTCGATAAGAGAATGATCGAGTTGCGGCACGCGTGCAAGCGCACCACGAACAGCTATAGATGCCAGGTCATCGGCTCGTACATCTTTCAATACACCCTTGTTTGCTCGTCCTATTGGTGTGCGTACCGCACTAACAATTACTGCTTCTGCCATGATTATTCTAGCTCCTTTGATGCGCGTGCATTCTGCTCCGCTGCGTGTTTGAGGCGTTGTAACGAATCTTCTATGCTTGCCTCGAATGATTTTGAACCCAATTTTTCCAGAATCCTGCCCCACCAACCTGGAGGGAAGATAAAGTTTCAACCATACTGGACACGGCACGATGTAGCATCGATATGTGTACATATGAGACGTTCCTGTAAGGCCATTCCTAGTGGAAGGACAACATCCATTTGGAGCGTATGCCTGTCAAGAATGACCTCTTTGACGGTAAAGATAACACGCCACGAGCGTCCTAGCGCGTTACTCTTTATACAAAACTTCTGCCCAGGAGTTGTAGGACCCTCCGGTACAATCCACTCTATTCTGCCATCTACCCATTCGTCTAATCTTGTTGGATTGTCGAGTAGCGCCCACACAGTCTCGACAGGAGCAGCGACAATCGCTATGGGGCAAACACTCAAGCCCATAAGGTGCGCTTCCCTCGCTTCCTGGCGTACTTCCACACATAAAGTATGGCGCATGGTCAAGAAGTATCTCGACCACGCGCCACAAGCTATTTATAGAGGATAACCCTGCTTCTCGACGATGATTTCAGCGAGTTCACGCTGAGCTATGACACCGTTAAACTGGTAGTCACCGACATACGTTCGGACACAGGCAAGTTCCTTCTCGACTTTTTCCACTTCCATGTACGTCATAATCATCTGCTCAAGGTTGGTTCTCAAGCGCGAGAAGGCCAGCCATGTAGCCAGCTGAGCCAGCTTCACATGTGTTGCACTGTTTTCATCGCCACGATGTACCGCTTGAATGGCACGCGCTAATGCACTATCCGAGGCGTATACATCAATCAAAAGGTTCGCGAGGTAGTCAATGAATTCTTGCTCACCCTCAAGGGACTGCATGAACTTCATCGCGATCTTCATACCTGCATAAATGGTGATATCTTTGAAACGCTCAATCGCATTCACGGCATCACGCAACTCGGTGGGAACATTTTCACCTGCGCGATCAGGAGCCTGACCGGATTTGACGCGTGCCTCGATCTCTGGATACTTGCTCATCAGGTCAATTTTGCCACTCAGCACTCGTTTGAAAAGTGTACCAGCCGCGACCAGGCGGTTGATCTCGTTTGTGCCTTCGAAAATGCGCTGAATACGTGCGTCACGATAGGCTTTCTCGATGGGGTATTCCTGCATAAAGCCGTAGCCACCGAAAATTTGTACACCCTCGTCAACGGCGTAAGCAAGTGTTTCACTACCATGCACCTTCGCGATAGAGGCTTCAATAGCGTACTCTTCAACGGCCTTGAACATCGCATCGGTGTTTTCGCGGGATGCCTGTTGCACACGCGAGATGTTCGCGGCTGTACGGAAGACTTCGCTTTCGGCTGCATAGGTTTCTGCTGCGATACGCGCAAGTTTCTTCTTAATCATGCCAAAGTTGTGCAAGGGCTTGCCGAAGGACTTGCGCTCCGTGGTGTAGGTGGCGGCAAGATTTAATGCTGATCGCGCACCACCAACAGTGCCCGCACCAAGTTTCAAGCGTCCGATGTTGAGAATGTTGAAGGCAATCTTGTAGCCCTTGTGAATTTCACCGAGCAGGTTTTCAACGGGAACCTTCACGTCTTCGAAGTAGACCTGGCGTGTTGATGAGCCTTTAATACCCATCTTGCGCTCCTCGTTACCTGTGGAAACGCCTTCCCATGCCGCCTCAACAATAAACGCAGAAGGCTTATTGCCATCAATGCGCGCGAAGGCGACCATGACATCGGCAAAGCCAGCATTGGAAATCCACTGCTTTGTACCGTTGAGAATATAGTGTTTGCCATCAGGGGAAAGTTCTGCGCGTGTACTCAGGTTCATCGCGTCGGAGCCAACGCCTGGCTCAGTCAGCGCGTAAGCAGCAATCCACTCACCTGTAGCAAGCTTTGGCAGGTAATGCTCTTTTTGTGCCTCGGTACCGTAGTAAACGATAGGAAGTGAGCCAATGGAGGTGTGAGCACCATAGGCGACGCTAAACGAGGCTTCCTTTTGCGTAGTACCAACCAGCACCGCCGTAAGTAGACCAAGCTCAGCCCCACCATATTGTTCTGGAATCTCGATCATCAGTAGACCCTGCTCGCCTGCTTTCTTGAGCAGTCCAGGCATAACGCCTGGCTCCTGATGGTCGATGGCGTCAATCTTTGGCAAAACTTCGCGTGCAACAAAGGTCGCGCTTGACTCTTCAATCCAACGCTGCTCTTCGTCACGCTGCTCCAACGTAAATATTTTATCTGCACTCTCAGCAATAGGAGTTGTCAGGAATGCTGTCCCCGACTCCGTTGGCTTGTTGATGACAGTTGCCATATTGTTGCTTTTCTCCTTGATTATCGTCAGGTGTGCAACATTAACTCCAGTTAATGTTGCACACCTGTCATCTATTTTTTCTCTACGCGTAACTCTCTACGTAATACTTTACCAATCAAAGACTTGGGTAGGCTTGCGCGAAACTCCAATATCTTAGGAACTTTATATACAGTAAGACGTTGTTTACAATATGCAAGTATGTCATGTTTTAACGCTTCTGACGGAATTCTTCCAGGCTTGAGTACGACAAAGGCCGCGACAGTCTCGCCACGATATTCATCTGGAACTCCTGCTACCGCTACTTCAGCAATAGCGGAATGCTGGAATAGGACCTCTTCGACCTCACGCGGATAAACATTGAAACCACTTACGATAATCATGTCTTTCTTGCGTTCAACTACATAAAAGAAACCGTCTTCATCCATTCTGCCGAGGTCGCCGGTTCGCATCCAACCATCTTCTGTGAAGATAGCTTTTGTCTCCTCGTCACGGTTCCAGTAGCCTTGCATGATGTTTGGCCCCTTCACCACGATCTCGCCAATCTCGCCTGCTGACAGTGGCTTCCCTGTTTCAAGATCAAGAATACGACAATCGATACCCGCTAGTGGTAGGCCAATGCTGCCGTTGCGTCCCTCATCGGTAAAAGGATTGCAGTGTGTCACAGGTGCTGCCTCACTGAGACCATAGCCCTCGACCAGTTTGCCGCCCGTCACATGTTCAAAGTCCGACTGTACCTTCGCGGGCAGAGGCGCGGCACCACTGATACAATACTTTACTGATCCCAGGTAATCAGTATGTTTGCCCATCTCATGTAGAATTGCCAGGTACATTGTGGGAATGCCAGGAAAGAGTGTTGGGTGATATTGACGAATAGTTTTGACCGCGTCACTAGCCTTGAAGCGCGGCATAAGTACCATCGTCGCTGCCGCAAAGATGGACAGGTTCATGCCCACTGTCGCACCATAGGAATGGAAAAACGGTGCGGCACACAGAACAATTTCCTGTGCTTCTCCCACTTTTGGCGTCCAGCAACGCGTCTGTATTGTGTTGGTAAGCAAATTGCGATGCGTTAGCATAGCACCCTTCGGGAGACCTGTTGTACCACCTGTATACTGCAAAACCGCTAGATCATCGCCAGTAGCGGGAACCGGTAGATGAAACAGTTCAATACCGCCTTTTGTGCGTGCCTCTAGCATCGTATGCAGACGATGGAGTGATGGGTCATCCTGTAGCTCTTTGTCGGTCAGATGCGGCTCTGGATTTTTCGCATTACGTTGACTCAGAGGATACAGTGTTTGTAACATTGGGGGGAGAAAGTCACTTGGACTGGTAAAAATGATGTGCTCTACTGCTATCTCTTTACGTATGGCACGCACAACAGGATAATAGGTATCGAGCATGACAAGCACGCGTGCCCCCGAGTCCGCGAGTTGATGCTGCATTTCTCGCTCTGTATAGAGGGGATTGGTGGGAACAACAACGGCTCCGGCTCGTAGGGCACCATAAAATGCGATAGGATAATGTGGAATATTAGGAAGCGCGAGAGCAACACGGTCTCCCTTTCTAATCCCTAAGCGGTGTAACGCAATAGCAAAACGATTCGCCATGCCAGAAATTTGAGCATAAGTAAGCTTTGTACCGTAATAGAGTATAGCGGTATGGCCTGGGTGGCGGCTAGTGGTAGTATCAAGTAGCCACGTTAGAGGACGATCAGGAACAGTGAGGTAGGGTGACACACCTTGTTCATAATGGCGGACCCAGGGATGGGTCTGCAAAAACGCTTTATCAACTTCCAATACTGATGAAGTGCCTTGAGTATACTTTATAAATGATGAGTCAAACATTCCGCAATAGCTCCTCTCCAGAATGGTATCTGTTGTGATACCCAGAGACGACATTCATTGTCGTTCCATGAGCAAAAACGGTCTTATATCCCTAAGTATAGGTGGAAATAAAAAAGATAACCATGTTGCCAGCTAACAAATTTTAATGCATAATGATGAAAGTAGCTAACGCGTAGAGTTCATTTCTTAGGGACGATGCGTTTTAGGTAGAGGAATTCTCTTTGGCGATGCAATGAATACAACCGATAGCGCGGAACAGTTTGCACAATTGATTACTCAGTTGCGGCAGCAGCGAGGCATGTCACAGGGCCAGCTTGCACAAGCCACGCGGCTTTCACGTACCTATATTTATCATTTGGAAACTGGGCAACGTGCTAACCCATCACAGCATGTGATACAAATTATTGCTCGTGCATTGAGGCTACAAGGCAAAGAACGTGATGCCCTGTACGATAGCTATACAAATCTTACGGGCAAACTCATCGACCACGAACAGGTTGATAGTACGCTTCTCGATCTTGGAGAGTTAGCGGGTTTGCTCGTCCACAACACCTCGTATCCCGCACATTCACTTGATCGGCTCTGGTATTTGCACTCGTGGAACGTTGCCGCAATTACTCTGTTTGAGGTGCCAGAAGAGATTGTGCGTAACGAGAAGCGTCATCTGCTTGAACAGGTTTTTGACCCCCAACTACGACGTCGCTTTCATGGGTGGGAGAAGCTCGCGCAACGCCTTGTCAGCGACTTTCACTACAATACACAAACCATCACTCACATGCCTGAATACAAGACCTTGCTCAAACACTTGCGTGACTTTCCAGAGTTTCGCCGTATATCTTCCGTTGCTTATGTCAGTGGCAAGCCTGCTCCTTCCTTCGTCTTCCAGGTGCAGCATAGCATGCTTGGTCGTCTCACGCTCCGTACCGCGACAACCGTGTTCACTGGTATCAACAGCTACTCAATGGTAAGTTACGTTCCCGGCGATCAGCAAACATTGGAGACCTATAGGAAACAGGGCTGGCAACCGTAGAGGAAGACAGAACGAGGCAAAGAAAGTTTCTTTTCATGAACATTCAGTGTGTCATGATATAAAATTCTAATTACTTGTACCATTGCTGACTCTATAGTATGATAGCAAAAAAAATGGGATGTATGCCAATGAAACATTTTCGCTCGTATATTCTCAATATTTTAGGGCAAAGACGTGGTCTTTCACTTCCACAAATTATATTCAGAGCTATTGGCGTCTTATTTGGACTCCAATTTATCACTGTCACTATTCTGCAACTAGTCTCGAAGTTACGCAGAAAGCGTCAACAAGATGGTGGATTTCCACATCCAACTCTTAATGAGGTACATGTTGGCGATAACATCGTACAACTCTACGACTATGGACAATATTTATATGATGCGATGCTTGCCGCCATTGAAAATGCGAAGGAAAGTATTTACCTGGAAACATTTATTTGGAAAGATGACGAGATTGGGCAGGAATTCAAGCAGTGTCTCACTAAAAAAGCAGAGCAAGGCGTAGAGGTCTACGTTGTTTTCGATAGCTTTGGTAATGCCGTAGTATCTAAGCAATTTAAGCATTTCTCACCCGCCGTTCATGTTTTGCAGTACCAGGCTATTCGGCGTCCCTGGCATATCCTTGATCCACGTCGCTATGCCTTAGAGCATCGTAAACTGCTCATTGTGGACGGCTATACAGGTTTTATCGGTGGGTACAATATTGGTAGCCTCTACGCAACCACTTGGCGTGACACACATTTACGTATTCAGGGGCTAGCCGCCGCAGACCTTGCGCACTCATTCGTCGAGTTTTGGAATCAGCATGATACCAAAAATTTCCCCATCACACGCCACTACTCACGTCGCTTCGACTCGCTTATCACAATAGGCGGAACAAATGCGCTGCAATTGATGTTTCCCATTCGCGACATGTACCTTCGTGCGATTGATCGCGCTGAAAAAATGATTCGCCTCACCAACGCCTATTTTGTGCCGGATGGCGTACTCTTTGAAGCACTCATCGAAGCCGCACGACGCGGTGTTGACGTACAGATAATCGTACCCTGGATATCTAACCATATTGTTGTCGATTGGCTTGCGCGTGGCTATTTTACACAATGTCTGCAAGCTGGTATAAAAGTCTTTGGCTATCGGCATATGCTTCATGCGAAGACATGTACCATTGATGGGCAATGGTCAACTATCGGTACGGCAAATCTTGACCGTCTCAGTTCTGTGGGCAATTATGAGATTAATGTCGAGGTCTATAATGAGACGTTGGCACATCAGATGGAGCAGCTCTTTCTAAGCGACTCAACCGATGCGTTTGAGCTATCAATTGACGAGTGGATTACTCGTCCCTGGTACGCTATGTTAGGAGAGCGTATCCTCTCGCCACTACGCGTATTGTTGTAATCATTTCATCTGTGATGAAAAGAGAGAGGTATGCATATGGTCCACAAGCATACCTCTCTCTTTTATTAAAGAAGATTTAGCCGCCCGCAGGACCACCTTCTAAACCTGGTTTTGTCATACTCGCCGGGTCAAGTATGCGGTCAAGGTCCGTGTCGGTCAGTTGTGTCTTCTCACGCGCTACCTCACGCACTGTTTTACCTGTTTTATAGGCTGTTTTCGAGATATCAGCGGCTGCATCATAGCCAATCACAGGGGCAAGTGAGGTACAGATTGCCAGGCCACGCTCAACCATCTCTGGTCCCTTTGTCGTCGCCTGTATGCCCTGAACACATTGTTCTGCGAAATTACGTGCCACGGCGGCAAGCAGACTAATGGATTGAAGCACGTTGTATGCGGTCACAGGCATCATAACGTTGATCTCGAAGTTGCCCGACTGGCCTGCAATAGTAATTGTGGTATGATTGCCCATCACCTGAGCGCAGGCCATACAGACCGACTCTGCGATAACGGGATTGACCTTGCCAGGCATGATTGAGCTTCCTGGTTGTACGGCGGGTAGGTCGATCTCGCCAATACCTGTGCGTGGACCGGAGCCGAGCCAGCGAATGTCGTTGGCGATTTTCATTAGGCTTACCGCCAGGGTGTTGAGCGAACCGCTCGTCGCGACAACGTTATCAAGCGTACTCTGTGCCTGAAAGTGATTGCTCGTCTCACGGATCGTTATGCCGTTCAGTTCAGAGAGTCGCTGACAGACACGAGCGGCGAATTCTGGATGTGTGTTGACACCTGTGCCAACGGCAGTACCACCGAGCGCGACTTCAGATAATTCGTTTTGTGCATGCCGCATGCGTGTGATACCATGTTCAATCTGGCCCGCATAGCCTAAAAATTCCTGTCCTAAGCGAATGGGCGTGGCATCTTGCAAATGTGTGCGTCCCGTTTTGATTATGGGCATAAACTCGTCTGCCTTCTCTGCTAACGCCTTCTGTAGCAATTGTAGCGCGGGTATCAGGTCTTGTTCAATGCTTAGTAGTGCCGAAAGATGCAGCGCGGTAGGAATGACATCATTCGACGATTGACCAAAATTCACATGGTCGTTAGGGTGTACTTTCCGTGCGCCAAGGAAGCCACCAAGCACCTCGCTAGCACGGTTTGCGATCACCTCATTTGCATTCATGTTTGTTGAGGTACCTGAACCGGTTTGAAAAATATCGAGTACGAAGGCATTATCGAGCTTGCCATCAATGACCTCTTGAGCCGCATGCACAATGGCCTCAGTGATCTGAGTATTGACGGTTCCTAATGCCTCGTTGACTTGCGCCGCGGTCTGCTTAATCTGGCCTAACGCGCGAATAAACTGGCGTGGGAAACGCAGATCACTGATTGGAAAATTGAGCACTGCGCGTTGTGTGCTTGCACCATAATAGGCATCTATTGGTACCTGCATCTCGCCCATTGAGTCGCGCTCGACGCGGGTTTTTTCTGTACTGCTGGTCATACTTCATTCTCCTCATTGTAGGAATACTCGATGTATGTGAGTGTGGTGTACATGGTTATGATGGCTATACACAGAGGCTATTATATCACCTGCTAAATTTTGATGACTCAATCAGCACGAAAGAAGAGAAGAGAAACATATATATGAGTTTTGTATCCGTATTCGGTTGTCAACACTCTCCAAAGACGTTAAAAATCGTCGAGGTGAGGAGGATAGTGCAATGTTTGTTTCTCAAACATATCCTGCTGGGGTAATGTGAAGTTTGGCGAGATATCCAATAAACGCAAGAAGGCATCGACGATAAGCGGGTCAAAGTATATCTCGGAGTCTGCGATAATGAGCTTACGGGCTTCATCGACGGAGAGCGCGTTTTTGTAGGGACGCCACGAAGTCAACACGTCGTACACATCGGCGACGGTAAGCATACGTGCGCTCATTGGAATCGCCTCACCTTGTAGGCCAGCAGGGTAGCCACAACCGTTCCATGCCTCATGATGATAGAGCACGGCCTCAACGTAAAAAGGGTGTACGTCACAACCGATCAAAATACGCGCACCAATAACAGGATGTTGCTCCATTTTGCGCCGTTCTTCCACAGAGAGCGCACCAGACTTATTCAGAATGTCATTAGCAATCCATGTTTTACCTAGGTCATGGACAAGTGCCGCCAGAGCCAGATTCCGCGCCTCACTCCTACTCCAACCCAGGTAGCGAGCAAGACGCTGGACATAAGTAGCCACCCTACGCGAGTGTTGATAGGTAACGATATCTCGCTCCTGGATACTTTTCGCGAACGAGAGAATTACTTCGCGTGTCTCTCGGTCATGCTCAACACGTGTTACTCCCACCACATTACTCTCCACTTCGCCGACACAGACAACCCAGTCGGTTGCGGCCGCTTCTTAACAAAAGGACACACTGAAGAATTTTACATAGCTACAACTGTGGACGTAAGATAGGTATATATATCAAAAACCCAGCAATTGGTATTTATATAACATATAGTATTGTTGCTTTACTTACATAATATATTAATATTTCATTCTAGTTTCTGTCTATGCTTGCTTGTAAATAAAGTACTTTTGTCTGTAAAGATGCTTCCAGTGGGGAAGCTACAGTGCGCCCGGAACAAAATAAAGGAGAGGTCATACTACGTATGTGAGACAAATGTTATAAAAATTTGACAACGCACGAAAATTGTAGTATTATATGGAAGTTGACGCGGGATAGAGCAGTGGTTAGCTCGTCGGGCTCATAACCCGGAGGTCGCAGGTTCGAGTCCTGTTCCCGCTACCACGCATTGACACTTAGACAAACGAATATCGACGCGGGATAGAGCAGTGGTTAGCTCGTCGGGCTCATAACCCGGAGGTCGCAGGTTCGAGTCCTGTTCCCGCTACCAACACAAATGTAAAATATCCTTGCTAACACTGATAAAGTGAATCACAAGGATATTTTTATGTATTCTTTCCTTCCAACCTTGAAGGTGATCTTGCCCCGGTTTGATGGAGTAGTCAAACTTGGAATAGACTCTACTCAAGGAGAGCAAGATGCCCAAGCACCTCAGAACCTACACCAAGGAGTTCAAACAAGAAGCCGTCCGCTTGGTCGAGAACAGTGGAAAAAGTATGAGTCAAGTCGCCCGTGATCTGGGGATTGCTGATAGTACTCTTTACCATTGGTGCCGACAAACCAGTAATCAGGGGGAGCAAGCGTTTCCTGGAAGTGGACACCAGACAGCTTTAGAGGAAGAAAATCGTCGTCTGCGACGTGAGTTAGAAGTCACCAAACAAGAGCGCGACATTTTAAAAAAAGCGGTCAACATCTTCTCACGGAGCCAGCCATGAAGTATCGATTCATCACGGAGCATCGACAAGACTATCCAGTGAAAACGATGTGTCGAGTGCTTGAGGTTTCGGTCAGTGGTTACTACGCATGGTGTCAAGGTTGCCCAAGTGAACGCAGTAAGGCCAATGCAGAGCTGAGTACGCAGATCGAGCTGGTCTATCGAACGCATCGTCGGGTATACGGAAGTCCCAGAGTTCATGCGGTTCTCAAAACGCAAGGAATCAATTGTGGACGCAAACGAATTGTGAGGCTCATGCACCAAGCAGGGTTGAGTGCGAAACCAACACGGCATCGAACCAACACGACGGAGAGTCGTCATGGGCATCCTGTTGCCGACAACGTCCTAGGACGAGACTTCACGGCCCAGGCACCCAATAGCAAATGGACCGCCGAAGGTTGGCTCTATCTTGCCGCCATTCTCGATGTGTACTCCCGTTTCATCGTCGGATGGGCTATGAGTTCTTCTCGTGATGCAACTCTGGTCGAAGATGCCTGAATGGTGAATATTTATCGTTTGTGCATCAGTCTTACATTCATATGTATTCTGCAATGGTTGATCGCTTCTTCAAGTATTGTCATAGATGATATACTGCTGAGAAGATAATACGTAGCGGAGGTATTGTATGCCAGTTCCAGATTACCAGAGTCTTATGCTTCCTTTACTTAAAATTGGTGGTGATGGGAATGAGCATAGTATGCGTCAAGTTATTGAAACTCTAGCAGACCAATTTGGCCTAAGCGAGGGTGATAGAGACGAATTGCTCCCAAGTGGAACACAGCGGAAATTTGATAACCGAGTGAGTTGGGCACGTACATACTTGCAAAAAGCTCTTCTTCTATCAAGCACTGGAAGGTCAAAATTTCGCATAACTGAACGTGGTATCAAGCTATTGAAGAATAACCCTCCAAATATTAATGTAAAATCTTTAAGACAGTTTTCAGAGTTCACTGCCTTTCAAACTCCGACAGATAAAGATAGCAAAGTAAATGAGAACAATCATATAACACAAGAGATTATCGAAAAGACAAACCAAACGCCTCAAGAAATCTTAGAGACGAGCTACCAAAACCTGAGACAAACTCTTGCTCAGGAATTGCTGGAACGAATTAAAAATAACTCCCCAAAATTTTTTGAAAGTCTGGTGGTAGATTTACTTGTTGCAATGGGCTATGGCGGCTCTCGAAAAGACGCCGGACAAGCCATTGGTCAAGTTGGAGATGGTGGTATTGATGGCATTATCAAAGAAGATAAGCTTGGACTCGACGCAATCTATCTCCAAGCAAAGCGATGGGAAGGAACTGTTGGAGGTCCAGTAGTTCAAGGGTTTGCAGGGGCTTTGATCGGTAAGAAAGCACGTAAAGGAGTATTTATTACCACCTCAAATTTCTCACCACAGGCAAGAAGCTTTGCGAGCGGTACTGAAAACTTGAAAATCATCTTAATTGATGGAGAGCAGCTCGCTCAACTTATGATAGACCATGACGTTGCCGTTACCGAAGAGTCGAGATATATTGTGAAAAAGGTAGATTTGGATTACTTTGGCGACGAATGACTAAATTTGAAAAAGAAACGGATGGCTATGATGAAGGGTGCCATACCATATTTTGTATAATGGAGCGCACTTTATTGATGGGTTTGATGAAAGACCATAGGAAACAACAGATTTTCAATAAGCTCTGATGCTGACGCGGTTACAATATTGGAGCAAGAAATTACACGAAACCGAAACCGCTAAATGTAACCTGTTACAAAAGAATTACCGAATTACACGAAGATGATGTAACCTGTTACACCGATTGAAGAGAAAGATATAGCGATAGAGCCGAATATCACCTTTGAAAGCGAAGCAACATCCTTTCAATCGGAACACTGGATTGCCCCCATTTGACGACTCCATAGCCAAAGTCAACAGTAGCAATCAACGATTAAACACACTCGCAAGAGGGTAGACCAAATACAGCCTATCCTCTTTTCTTTTGTTTTGACGATCGTGTGTGTTCTCTTTATTTTATTCAGAGGTAGTGACGACAGGGCACAGCTTCGAACCGTTTGTGACACCAAATACCACTTGACAAGGATGATATTATAAGTCTGTAGAGCGAAGGTCATACGGGTTGAGAGCAGAAGATTTTATGGTTTTTTGCTTCTAACACATCCGTATAAACCCGCTTGAAACCTAAAAAAGAGGTGGCGTAGCTCAGTCGGTAGAGCAAGGGACTCATAAGCCCTGTGTCACAGGTTCGATTCCTGTCGCCACTACTATTTCACAAGAAAACAGCGACGTGGCTCAATCCCTTTAGAGATTGAGCCACGTCGCTGTTTTCTTGTGAAATGCATTTTCAAATTTACTCTTCAAAACGGGCATGATAAGTTATCCACATAATAATAAGGAAAATGTGGATAACTAGCTACGAATGTGGATAATCACACGTAAATGCTGTTTAGCCTATCCGTTGGGCAAGGGTGAGCGGAATCACCGTAGACAAGCCGTTGTCGAGGTGTAGTTGAACTGCACGGCTCTGAATTCCAGAAGGAAAGACCTGTTCATACGCAAAAATATACTCTATATACCCTGTTGCCCCCTCATATTCTCCACCACACACACGTACCTGCGCTCCAAGCGTAAGCGAAAGATCCTGTTGTATTGGCTGCCAATGATGTTGTATCTCTTCAGGAGAGAAGGAAAGAATTAGTTCAGGTAGTATACTCCAGCGTGTGGAGGTAATGCCTGAAAGTAAGACGACCGAACCTTGATGTTGTCTTAATACATTCAACACGGATTCGGCTATCGGCGCGGCTCCTAACCCCTCGGTAAATAAGACCGTCATCGCGGGTAAGTTTGCCTGAGCATGCTCAACGTCGATATCAATAAGCAATTGAATCAAATCGGTACGTAAGAAACCCTCAAAATCTGGTATCGTGATACTGCCCGCTACGATACCAATAACACCTGCGAGAAGTGCCTGGCGTAGCATGGCAAAGGTGAGCGACCCTGATACGACGAGGATTGCACCAGCAGGTAGCTGTTGGTCGAGCATGTTCCCCTGTACTATGTTTAATACACCTGCCACCTGGTTACCCGCGCCAAGCGTGCCACGTACCAGAGCGGCCTGCCCCTCGATGACGACACCGCCACGCGGTGTAATATCGACAACGCGCCCATGCATGCCCGCGGGCACAATTTCGTTCTGTGAAACGCCGCTTACAGCGATGCCAGCTTGTTCCATGCGTAGCACAGGTCGATCAGGCTGTACCTCTTGTCCTGCATGAACCATCGGCACGCCTCGTACCAGAAAGCCACTTTTGTACCCACCAGGCCAACGCTCCTGCTTCACCACCGTCTGCGCGACTACAGACCACCCAGGCTGATAGGCCATCGCCATACTCCCCTAACTCTCTTATTTTAGCTTCACTGTTCATGACTAACTTGCGCACTCACCCTTTTATTCCCCTACCCTACATTGCGCCTATTGCTTGCATCCACTGGAGAAGTCGCGCTTGACGCTCTGCCTCATCTGTTGAAAGAACTAATGGACGACCTCGCGCGTCAACAATAAGTCCAACAAGGCCACCGTCAATCTCTTCGGCTGCTCGCGCTCGTTCCCCCGGTCCAAGCCCGACATCTACGGTAGGAGCGGGAAATAGCGTTAGCAATGCCTGCTCGTTTGTACGCAGAGGAATAACCTCAATGGTGCCCGCCATAACTTCTACCTTCTGTTGCCGTCCGTTGTTGTACTCAACACCTACTGTTAATGCAACCTGTCCTTGTTGAAGTTGGCCGAAGGGAACAACACAGGTACCAAGACGATGTGTTACTGCATCATTCTCATTGACCTGCACAGCGGTGATGGGGGCGACAGTCGCGACGGCCCCTAGCTGTGAAATAAGCATGGTTTTGTCTAATACGAGCGAGGTTACACCGCGTGGTTGAAGCGCGTCAAGCAGCATCAATGCGACCTGCCCATATTTAGGGGCGTGCGCGAGAACACCACCCGTTGCCAGAATCAAGTCTGCATCAGGCCACTCAACTGTATTCCTTTTTGCCATCTCGACCGTGAGTATCAATGCTTCGCGCGCACATGCCTGGCTAATCTGCAATTCACGCACACTGGTTGGCACCACCTGTGGATGTAACATCTGGTTCATTACAAACTGACGAAGTTCATCTTCTGAGATCGTAAATGGAAGCCAGCGTGCGATACGTTGTACACCTGCCTGTTGTAGAATGGCACCCATGCCGGATGCTACCCCAATACCAGCATTTACATTTGGCAAAAACTCCCCTTGCTCTCCCGCAAGCATTACAGTAGTCGTGGCACCGCCAATATCAACCGCTGTGACATTCATTGCATAATGCTGGGCCAGGAAACGTACAAGACTACTTAATGATGTGGCTGTAGCGACCGGTTCAGCACTCGACCACGCTTGTAAACGGTCATAGCCAGGAAGACGTTGCATGATGTCACGCTCATGTAAGGCACCTACTGCGATGCTGATTGAGCTTAATTGTGCTTGTGAGACGAGAGAATCCACGCGTGTCACATCCGCGACACCGTACAGCATGCGGCGTACCGCCTCAATATATTGAGGTGCACCGGCGTAGAGGACCGCACATTGTGCAGTTTTGCCATTGGCCCTGTTTCCGTTTTGTGTCTCACGCTCTTTCGCGGCATTGACCAATAACTGACATGCCTCTTGCAAGGGAACTGGTCCCCCAGGACCGTCTGCCATGCCTACAATGAGTGCGGCTTGTGGCTGAATTTCACGCATATGGCTCAGTTGCCGTTCCCATTCCAACGCGAGTCGTTCATTTGTCCATCCGTTCATGTTCTGCGTTTGTCCCGCTGCAACTGGTGAAGTAGCGGCGGCTGCAACAAATGATGGCGATGGAATAGCATGTGTGTCTGCATAAAGCCCTGATATCGCCTGATCTGCCAAAGCTTCTAGCTTAGCATCTACTGCGCCAAGCACCACAAGTTGTATTGGTTCACCTGCGCTAACCGTTGCAATAAAGGCATCAACACCATCCCCGTTCTCGCCTTCAGGCGTGATTAGTTGCCCCTGTGAAAAAAAACGGCGTCCGGTGATCTGCTCAATGACGCTAATAGCCTGGATAATTCCATGCGTGATATCACCTTGCGGCGGCAGTGCTGTTGATGGAGCTTCGCCACGTGCCATGAGACGGTATTGGCCCTCAACAAGTCCGAAAAGTGAGACCTTGGTGAAGATGCTACCGCAATCTGCAACCAGTAATGAATTGGCAGAAGCCATATGCTGATTTTGTGTTGATATTTCCTGTATGTCGTTCCTCTGCCCATTCTCTGAATGAGGTTGTGTATACATCTCCACTGTCCTTTTGCACTCCTACCCTACTGTCGGAAAAAGAAATTGCGAATGGCCTCGAAGAGTCCACCCTTTTTAGTAGCCTTCTCGTTATTATTCTGCGCTTGTGGCTGCATCATACCCTGTTGACGCTGATTATTCTGTAACGGCGGCGTCGAATTGCCACCTCTAAGATAGTTATTTTGTCCGACTAGCCCCGGTTGCATGTTACCAGAGTAGCCCATCTGCGTGCCTTGCCCGTAGCTTTGTGGCCCTAGTTGAGTTGTAGAGTACCTCTGCCCCTCTGGAGTTCCTGACACCTGGTTAGGGGGCGCGACGTTTCCCATGAGTTGCCCATTCGAGGGCATAGCATACCCTTGTTGCTGTTGTGCTTGATATTGTGGAGCGTTCGAGGCCACGCCAAGCATAGAGGCAAAGACGTTTGCGGCGACTTCACTACCTTCACTGGCTCCCACTTCTCCACGTGGACGACTGGGGACGCGGATGTTCTCTATACGAGGAGGTGTGCCATAATTGTTTGTCATGCCAGAGTTGCTGGAGCGTTGCTGGTTGCTGTTTTGCCCTTGTTGCCTCTGCTGGCTGTGCTGTGCTTCTGCGGCCGAACGGAGCCAATCCGGTAACGTATTCATGTCGATCAGCGATCCCATTGCGAGTGTTTCATCTGATCCCTGTATAGAATTACTATTTGGAGCAAGGGGATAGACAGAATCTGGCGGTTGCTGCGGCATTTGCCAGGATGGAGACGATGACTGCTGCGGTCCCTGCCATGTTGGCTGCTGAGGTATTGAACTACGTCGCTCTTGTCCGTCACGCTCATCTTCGCGTATCCAGGACGGAAGCGAATTCATATCAAGCAGCGAAGAGGCGGCCAAGCCTGCTTGTCCCGTTGGGTCGGTATAGGGCAACGGAGAAGGCTGTTGGGGAGACTGAACGCCATGTATTGGAGGTGCATAGTTCTGTCCACCCCCCTGTCGCATCCAGTTTGGCAACGCCTGCTGATCTATGAGTTGATGAGCAGAGAAGCCTTGTGTCGGTGCTATTTGCTGTGTAGGAGGTTGCTGCTGAGGTGACACGGGAACAGATGACTGGTTCTGTGTCGAGGACTGTAAAGACTTCATCCAGTCAGGAGCGAACTCTGGCTGTACGAGGCTTGATGCAGCGATATTTTGCTGTGATGCCTTTGGCTGCTCTGGCTGCATCCATGAAGGAAGCGAGTTTGCGTCAATCAGCGAATTCGCGGAAATATTTCTCGCAGGTGCATAACCCGCGTCAGTGTCTGGGGCAGGAGAAGTGGAAGAGCGCATAGACGGATATGAGTTAGAAATTTTGTCATCGCCATTTGACCGATTTGGTTGTAACCAGCTTGGTACTTTGCCTTCCTCTGCCATGTCTTCACTAGAGAAGTTCTTTGGTGCAGCCGCGGGGTGATCGCCAGCACGTAGTGATTCCAGCCATGCCGGAAGTTCTGGCTGGTCCTGTGTATTTGCTCGTGGGCCAGGTCCACTCTCACTACTGCCTATGGAGGTGGGCAATAGTGCCATACAATTTTGACAGTTTGTTATAGTATCAGGATTTATCGTCCCACAGTTGTTACACCTAATCACGTTTACTCCTCGCTTTCGCCGATCCTCGACTTACAGCATAGTAGATGTTCTTTATAGACTGCTTGGGCGAACAGTCTGATTCGCAAAGAGTGTATCACTCTTTTTTCAGCTTGACAACAACGCTACCTACACGATAAAACATGTTGATATGATACAATATGCACAATGTGAACTATCTAAAAGTACTATTCGCCGAGGGTGCAGGAGTTATCCATGAATGAGCAAGGCAAGGACACCCACCAGAACCAGGACGCTAGAAAGCTACCACCTACGTTGCGTCTCACACTTCCACTTCCACCCAGTATTAACGAGCAGTATGCGACAGTCGATGGGCACCGTGTAAGTACGGTGGTTGCGCGCCGCTTCAAACAGCAGGTACGTGATATAATGCGCACGCTCGAACGGCAAGGAATCGTCCATGATGAACTGCGCAATCACTTTAGACAGAACTACCTAGCACTCTTCCTCGACTTTTATTTTGCTACACCCCTTAAACGAGACCTTGATGGTGGCCTCAAAATCACTCAAGACGCTCTCTGTAACTCGCTTGGCATTAATGATAACCGCGTTGTAGATATTCACCTCAGCAAACATATTGATCCACTGCACCCACACCTCTATGTTGAGATCGAGGCAATCAGTGATTGGCAGTTCGACAAGGAGTACATTCTTCTCTCCTGAACACCCCAAGTCTTGCTTCCCTGATATATCTTCTCTAAGATAGAACTATCATGCTCTTTGTTCTGTAACAAAATAACGCACGATTCCTAAAATGAGGTACTGATCTTATGACGCAATCACCATCGTACACTCCCACCTCTTCGCCGAAAACCATATTGCAACGTACACTACTAGGATTCTTTCTAAGTAGCAGTGTTGGTCTACTCGCCTATCGAAGACGTTCGCTCAATCGTAGCGGAGTAGCAGGAGCGATTATTACTGGTACAACCACTGTTGGCCTTGGCGGCTGGCCCTGGGGACTCTCACTCATCTTCTTTTTTATTTCATCAAGCCTTCTTTCACATTTTCGTGAGCGTGACAAGGCCGCTATTGCTGAAGACAAGTTTAGCAAAGGATCTGAACGGGATATTCTACAAGTCGCGGCCAATGGGGGAGTCGCAACGCTCTTGACACTCGGTTATGGATTCAGTACATCGCCTACAGTACGTAATGTATGTGAAGCGGGGTACATTGGTGCGTTTGCTACTGCTACCGCCGATACATGGGCGACAGAGCTTGGTACGCTTAGCACTCAAAAGCCACGACTTATCACCACCGGCAAGACAATCACACCTGGCACCTCAGGCGGTATCACACTACTAGGGACAAGCGTGGCAACTGTGGGTGCTACGGCGTTAGGGCTTTTCTACGCACTACTACAAGGACAACGCTATGCCCCGCTCTCCTTCATTGGACTTGTGAGTGGACTCGCGGGCAGCCTCTTTGATAGCTTTTTAGGCGCTACTTTACAGGCAATGTACTATTGTCCCGTCTGTAAAAAAGAGACAGAAAGACGCATACATAATTGTGGTGCCCACACAACTCCTTTACGGGGTATTGCATGGCTGAACAATGATGGTGTAAATTTCCTGGCAACGCTCTTCGGGGCAGGAGTTGCGATGGGAGTTACTACGGTGGCAAATAGCGTAAAGCAGCTATGAGTAGTGAAGGTCATTTGCCTGTCACATTACTTTTGGTATGGTGGTATCCCGAAAATTGATGTGCTACGTTAATGTAAGTAGACTGACCCAAAGACGAATGATTGTACAACGTAGCGTAGTTAATAAGAGGTAAGCCAATGCCACAATTTCGTTCTCTTCCATCGTTTGAGCGCGATGTCGTCGCTGACGTGATGGGAGAGCAGTTACGAGAAGCGACTTTTGCTTCCCCAATGCCAACGACGTCATCACTTTTCCCTGCTAGCAGTGCGAGTGGGGGACGACAAACAACAACTGGCGAACTCCTTCCGGTCTCACGACCGTTCCATAACGTTTCTACAACACAATCCTTGGTAGCAGCACTACAAGCCTCTACGTTCACCCCCAGAAGGACTGGCCAGCTTGTGGTCATTCCTAGCAGTAATAAGCGGACACGCATACTGCCAGAGGCACAAGTGGCACAAGTGGCACAAATGCCAATACGTCGTATGCGGAGGCGCACACGGCAGGGCATAGCCATCGGTACCGTTTTGTTCGTGTTAATTCTAACGATGCTTACGCTTGCTCCACTTGACGATGGACAGAGTACATTTCATATCTTTGGTGGCGTAGCTAAATGGGCGAATGCACAACAGCAAGATTGGAACATCCTGGCCCATACCGATGGCGCAAATGCACCAAGTAATTCCGTTGTTCCCCCTATTGTAACCGTTGCAGGCAATCCACCTCAAATCACACTTCCCACAAGTCAGTATGTCGCGATGGCACGTCAAGACGCAATTGCAGCAGGCATTCCACCAGATTATTTTGTGCGCCAGATTTATGCTGAAAGTGGCTTCAATCCTGGGGCTACCTCACCTGCTGGTGCAGTAGGTATCGCTCAGTTCGAGCCAAGTACCGCGGCCGGTTTAGGAATCAACCCTTATGATCCCGCTCAAGCATTAAGTGGGGCAGCACGCCTCATGGCCTCCTATGCCATCCAATATAACGGTGATTATGCAAAAGCACTTGCCGCCTATAACGCAGGTAGTGGCAATGTCGACTCCGCTGTGAGTAATTGTGGGGCTGGTTGGAAGAACTGCGTACCTGCTGAAACACAAAACTACATCTACAAAATTATGGGCATCTAACAAAAACAACAAAAAGGCATTTACAAGGGAACGTCCCTCTTACAGACTTGGTAGATACGTCGCATGGGAGGGACGTTCCCTTGTGTATTCCAGTTCCCCTTGATGTATTCCGCTCACACTTGACTTTTGGTGCGGTACAACGTACAATTTGATATATCCATATGGAGATATGCATGTAAGAAAAGAGGATTATTCCTATATCAAGGAGAGATCACTCATGGTTGCCATTACACCGATTCTACAGAGCGAAGAGGCTCTGCTAACGCGTATTCGCAAACAGCAACTCGTCGAGTCTGTTGAACATATGAGTCCTGTGTATCTGGAAGGAATTAAGCGCATCCTTACGGTCTCTGCCGATACCGAATTGATTAGCGCACCCGCGTATTATAATGCTGCTACTCATGCCCCTTCTTTGAACGCCTTTGGCTCTGCTATCTCCATCATACAAGATGAGATGGGTCACGCCCATATCGCGTATCGCTTGATGCGTGATCTTGGCGTCGACACCGAAAAGCTGATCTTTGAGCGTGATCCACACGATTTCAAATATCCCTACGCCTTCGATGTTCCCCTTGATAGTTGGGTTGAACTCATTGTTGCAAATGCATTTTATGATCGTGCAGGCTATACACTGCTCGGAGACGTGTATCAAAGCACAACCTTTGGTCCCTGGAAACGTGCTCTGGTCAAGGTTGATAAAGAAGAGACCTTTCACCTGCGGCATGGTGAGCAGGGGATGCGTAAACTAAATAAAGACCGGAGTGGACACGTTGCATTGCAGCAAGCGGTCAACTGGATGTTCCTTTTGACTGTTGAGTGGTTTGGTTTGCCTGATAACAAGAAAAAGCACGGTGAGCAACTTGATTATGGTTTCAAAGGGCATAGTAACGACGAGTTGCGCCAAATCTGGCTATCAACCGCTGTACCCCTTTGTAAAGAGCTACAGCTTGACGTTCCTGCCCACTATGATGAGGAACAGAAGAAATATGTGATCGATTGCGCCTTCCCCGCGCACTTCGACGCCAAAGCAAAACGCTGGCACCTTGAGGACGGTCCTTGTACTTGGGAGGATGTAATGAAGCGTTGGAAGGCACGTGGTCCTAAGAATGAAGAGTTTGTCGCTATGATTCAGCGTGGTAAAAAAGATATGTTGCGCCAATTGGAACAAAAGGACTAAGCAGCATGACCACCACCTATCCTTCCCTACAAACACATGTGAAAGAGGACACGTCATTCCCAGCTTTATGGGATGCGTTGCGTGATGTGATGGACCCCGAACTACCTATCAGTGTTGTGGACATGGGTTTAATCGTTGCCCTCACACAACACGACGATATCGTCACCCTTAAATTGACCTTTACCGCGATGGGGTGTCCCGCGACGGAATTTATCATGGACGATATTCGCGAACGTCTGTTGCAAGAGGCAGGAGTGCGTGAGGTACATATAGATGTTGTATGGGACCCTGTGTGGACAAAGGCGCGTCTGAGCGAAGAGGGCATTGATATTATGCGTACATGGGGAGTTTCGGCATGAATAAAACTTCTGCCGAAACGGAAGTATCACATTCTCAACTTGCGTCCGAGGTTGTCTGGCAGGTTTATGCACGTCGCAAATATGATGAACCGCTGCATGAAATTGGTAACGTCATGGCTGATGATGTCGAGCTAGCGAAGGTGTATGCACGTAGCATCTACGACGAGTTTAGCTGGGTCGAAATGGTGATTATTCCGCGCGACAGCATTGTTACTGTGATTGGGTCATAGGATACATTTATGAATAACACACGGACACGTACTGACAATTCCGCGCTTTTCGCTATTCTGTCGTCGCTAGCTGATAACAAGCAAGCGGTAGGACGGCGTTATGCCTATTGGTGCAATGGTGCTCCTGCGTTGGAGGCTGCCGTCGCTGCCGCCGCTATGACGCAAGATGAGCTAGGTCATGCACGCACGCTCTATCCCCTACTCGATGAATTTGTACAGGCAGAAGCTGACCCTCTACAAGTTGAGCCAGAGACACGCACGTTACACTATCATCTTGCTTTTTTGGATAAAGATTTTGAGGGCTGGTCCGATTTCGTTGCCACGAATTTCCTGTTTGATACCGCACTGACAACATTTTTTGAAGCTGCTCAAAACTCAACATATGAGCCGTTACGCCAACGTTCACGAAAGATTATACAAGAGGAACGCCTTCACCTGATGCATGCCGAAGGGTGGATACGACGCCTAGGCAAGGCTGGTGGTGCTGTAAAAAGAACGCTTGCCACCTCAATCGAACAGTTATGGAATGAAACCCTTTGCTGGTTTGGTCCCAATGATGACGTTATCATGCAACAGCTATGGCAAGAAGGTATTATTGATGCCATACCCGATGAGTTGCGGAGTCGTTACCTACAAAAGGTTATGCCTACGCTTCAAAATATGGGCTTCAACGTCCCTGCTCTATTCAATGAAACAACCCGCCACTGGGAGCTTACCGAGGCACTATCCTGGCAGCAATGGGACCAGGTAGGACGACGATTAGGAAACACGTATGGAAATGCGATATAATGCGAACGAGCCAGCGATACAGGGTATGCAGGTGCTTTGCCCTTATTGTGAGTCACGCCATACAGAACTTCTCTCGCTGTTTGGTCAGCAATTGCTGACAGTGCAGTATTATTGTAATACTTGTCATACACCGTTTGAACACATTAAGGATGATGAAGTCCTCAACGACTATGCGGCACGAAAGGAATGTCAATCATGACAACAACTACCGAGCGAACTCTAGTAAATTATACTGTGACCGAGGGCATCGCTGTTATTGAGCTCTCGAACGCACCCGCCAACACCTATAGCTACGAGCTGATGCAGCAACTTGACCGTGCAATCCTGGAGGCACGTTTCGATGAGAGTGTCCACGTATTGGTTATTCGTGGGGCAGGTGAAAAGTTTTTCTGTGCTGGTGCCGAGATTAGTATGCTGAACGCTGTCACTCCCACCTTCAAGTATTACTTCTGTCTGCATGCCAATGAGACGCTGACACGGCTGGAACAAACGCCAAAACTGGTAATTGCCGCGCTCAATGGGCATACCGTTGGCGGTGGCTTAGAGATCGCGCTCGCCTGTGATATTCGTATCGCACGTCGTGGTGCAGGCAAAGTTGGTTTACCAGAGGTTAGTCTCGGCGTGCTTCCTGGAACAGGTGGTACACAACGTATGGCGCGCGCTTTACCTAAGAACAAGGCTATCGAGTTAATGACCGAGGGAAAACTATTTAGCTTTGAAGAGGCGCAACAACTCGACCTGATTAACTATATCTACGAGTCTGAGAACTATTGGGAGCAGGTTATGGCGTATGCAAAGACCTTCTGTCCACCCAATCGCTCCTCTAAGACTGTTGGACGTATCAAACGCTCTGTCCAATCTGGCTCGGAGATGGCCTTCTCTGAATCGCTCGCTCTCGAACGCGAGTTGCAACAACTTTGCTTCCAGAGTGAAGATGCGAAAGAGGGTATCAAAGCCTCTATTGAAAAACGTAAGGGAAGTTTTACAGGAAAATAACAGCAAGAAACGAGGGGCCACATATGACCCCTCGTTTCTTGCTGTTATTTCTTCGTAAAAGGAAAAAATTTTATGCCGAATGTACATGTGCGTTCACGGAAGCAACTCCTCTGGATTATTTTAGACCGACCTCCGTTAAACTCGCTCACACTAGAGATGCTTGAGCAGTTGAATAGTGCTATTCGCACCGCTATCAAACAATCACCGCGCTTGCTTGTCCTTGCGGGCACTGGTGATCGCGACTTCTGTGCTGGTGTCGAGTTACCTAATGATGCTTCTGAAGCCCAGCAAACAGAACTGCTTAAAATAGGAATAGATACTTGTACCGCCTTTAATGAACTTCGCATGCATAATACTCCTACAGTTGCTCTTGTAAAAGGAAACGCGTTCAGTGCGGGCTGTGAACTGGTAGCATTGTGTGATACAGTCATTGCACATGAGAATGCCTCGTTTCGTTTACCCACCGTTAACGGGAAAGTATTTCCATGTGCCCTCTCTACCTATCTTCCAGCTTCAATTGGACAGGAAACAACAACGCGCCTGATGCAAAGCGGTGAAACGCTCAATGCGAAAGAGGCGATGCGTCTCGGACTTGTGCATCAAGTCCTCTCACCCCAACACTTCCTACCCGATGTAGAAGAACTGCTTGTGATGCTCTCATCATTATCATACTCTTGATAAGCTCTAATAATCAAAGATGACCATGTTTCTCTATACCCGCCAGGGAACTTTTTGCACTAAAAAAACGTCTTGACTCCAGAAACAATTCGTCAGCTCAACTCAATAGAACTAGAGGAGTTTGTATAATGCGTATATATCATACTACGACAAACATAAAGCAGTCTCTATCACCGTTTTTTCTTGCTCTTATGCTACTTGTAGTAACGATTACCGTTGCTGCCTGTGGCACAAATGCTGGTTCAAGCTCGGGTGGTAGTACAGGAAGTAGTTCCGGTTCCGGCACGTCTTCGAAATCACACGCTGCAACCGTCAAGGGGTACGGGACAGCACAGGGATGTCCCAGTGATTCGGTTGTAAGTAGCGCACCCCCAGCCGCAAATGTGGTGGTGAAGCAAAACATGACGCATTCGCCAATTATGGCACATGTCGGCGATATCATTGAGATACAGCTGCCCTTTGGTCACAAATGGACGGGTCCGAATGCTTCTCAGGGCAATCTTGAAATTCAGCAGCCAGCAGGCTATGCTTGGAAGACGGATAATATATGCGTATGGCGCTTCATCGCTAAAGCTGCCGGTACCACAAAGCTCGATTTCCATCTTCAAGCCCTTTGTAAAAAAGGCGAGATGTGTCCCATGTATATCGCGGTAGTCCCTTTCACCATCACTGTAAAGTAGTGTGACATCGTTCGGGTATGAGAAAGAAATTCACCCACCATGTCGGATGCAGCTCTGAAGAGTTGGTATACAGGTCAAATACAAATGTCCAGTTCGCGCCACGTAAGCTTTCTGTACTTACGTGGCGCGAACTACCGGTACAGAATACATACTCCACTACCATCCATTTTCCCCTCGACATATATAGCTCTTTTCTATATTTAACCTGCCTCAATCGTTGCTTCTACCTTATGGCTAAAAAGGTTATTGTATCGATAACTTATATACCAGTTTATATAAAGTTGTGAACACATTAACAGGTAAATCGCAGTGAGGAGAACTGTTTGGTTCTGTTAAAAGGTGATGATATCGTTGTAGGGTACTCGTACCAAAAAGACGCCAGGCATGATGAGGGTTATGAGGAAAAAGCGACCCAACAATAACAGCACCAAAATTCCGAGGGCGTTCGAGTGGCTTCAACTCTTCTATAAAATAGTGTCTCAGGTTCGCATCAATTGCTTCTGACGCAAACCAATGAACTACCCGTCGTGGGAGCTTCTGAATGTGAGTAAACAAGAAAATGAGGGGTTAAGGATATCTGATACCCACCTTATATAGCTTCCAGAGTAGTATCTATGCTATTATAGGCACGTCAATCAACAACACAAACATAATATTAATACCGTTATATCGCTAACTGCATTACAGAGAAGGTGAGAATTATTCTACGACTACCGACGCGCATGGGAAAACAAAAAAAGAAGACAGACCTCAGAAGAGCAGACTCACTGAAGCTAGCTAAATTAGAATATGCGTTAGAAATGGCTAAATTAAATAACACTCAATTGCAATTAGAAATAAAAGAGAAAAACCTTTAGAAGACTGGTGATACTCATGCAGGTATTACGGAAACCTTCCACAAAGCTATCAAAAAAGCTTTCACACATAGTTAAAAATGTATTGTTTCATATGTTAATAGTCCTTTGGCATTTTATAGGTTGGATTTGGGGGACTGTGATTGTTGGGTTTTTGCTTGGTGGAACTATTGGCAATGCAATTTACACTTATTTGACTAAAGGTCATTTTGACATAATTGATCTCTTCCATCTGTCTATTATTCAGATTATTAATGCTCATCTATTCATAACCATAATCATTTTTTTGTTTCTTGGAAGTCTTACCATCTCATCTTTCCTTGCATTTCGGCACTCACAACGAACTCTATCTACCTCTACTCAGAGCGAGTATAAGCTACAGCAGATTAATCAACTTGAACCTACTAACTTCAAGTTATTCCGTTACATACACAACGCATACATTCAGCGAGATGCAGACACAACTGCAAGGGATATTCTAAATGGACTTTCTAAAGGTAACTCCAATACATCTCATTCTCTTGGTATCTGTATCTTCGGGCGTCCCGCACAGGGAAAAACACGGCTCGCGTGGGAGGTGATGCGTGCTGAATTACCAAGTTGGACTCTTGTTCACTGGTCACACGAACGCATACATTCACTTAACTTTGCGACTCAACACAATCGAGAAGTCATTCTTTGGCTTGACGATATACATGAATATGCAAATCCAAACGAAGGCGTTATCTTAAATGATCTTCCGCGTCGCTTTGCTGAGGCAGGAATACGCCTTATTATCGTTGCTACGTGTCGAGATGGAGAAGATCAACTTCAAGCAACAAAACATCTAGGAACTCTCCTAGAGCAACTTATCCCTGTTACGCTTGAAGATATAAGTACAAATGAAGCGGCTGATTTAGCAAAGTTATTGACGCAGGAAGGACTAAATGTTTCTAACGACGAATTCGATGGGACACCTGGTTCACTCATATTTGGTTTACAGCGAATGACTAGCCGTTATTTGGGCCTTACTGATTCTGCACAAATCGTTCTAAAAGCTATGAAGTTACTTCATTCCGTTCGAGTTTACAAGTATACCGAAAAGATTGTGAAAAATGTTTCTCATGATGTTTTTGGACTTGAAACCAAAGAGTGGAGAAAATCTTACGAAAGCCTTGATAGAAACGACTTCATTAAAATTTCTAGGTTCAATAACGAACGTGTAATAGAGCCTGTTGCTGAGATATACCTAGAAAGAGTAGTAGTGGATTATCCATCACCACATTCCAAGCTACAAGATGATTGGGGAAATCTCAAAGAGTGCTTTCAGCTGCATAAAGATGCTGGAGAACTTGTTTCTCTAGCCCTTTCTGCTAAAACAGAATTTCCTAAAACTAGACTGAATATTTATCAATTTTGCGAAGAATGCAATAATGCAGCATTGAAAATATTCTTTGATGAGCATGATCTTGTTAGTTGGGCAGGAACTCAAAATAATTTAGGGACGTTGTTCTTAGATCAAGCCGAAGAGACATTTGGAGGTCAAGCAATTGAGTTATTAGATAAAAGTATCGAAGCTTTCAATGCAGCCTTAACCGTTTACTCAAAAGAGAATACGCCAGCAGGTTGGGTTATGGTACAACACAATTTAGCCACGCTACTAGACAAAAAAGCTAGTCTGGTGAGCGAGGAAGAGAAGCCTAAACTAGTTGATGACGCCATCCAAATTTTTGAAGAAATTATGAATATGGAACATGAAAATCATCTTGCAAATACTGCCATATCAAGTAGTCTAGGTATTACTTTGTGCAGTAAAGCAATGTTGGTGGAGGAAGACAGACAAAAGCATTTTTTAGATAAAGCTTTACAAATATTTCGTGACATTATAGCTGAGTATCCTCAAAATCAATTTCCTGTTGTATGCACAAATGCTCAAGAAAATATTGGAGTTGCCTTTAATAGAAAGGCACTTCTAACGGAAGACCAAGAGGAAAGACTTGATTTACTTAAACAAAGTGAGCAAGCCCACCTCGCACTTTTAACAGTATATACAAAAGAAGATGCACCTCTAAGTTGGATGCCATCCCGAAAGTTGTGTAAAGGGTAACCCTCCCCAAAGAGGGAGCAAAAGAGAGATACTACAGGCAGAGATTGTCCCCTTAAAACCGCTTCATTTGTTCTCAAGAAGGAGAAAATCATGCC
>JAABUZ0100001330.1_pt1 | contig 48003 bp, 52 predicted proteins | sample 5562091 | NCBI WGS metagenome assembly JAABUZ01 (sample SAMN12813069, study PRJNA571459) | rock metagenome | isolation source: Antarctica rocks | place: Antarctica: Victoria Land, Linnaeus Terrace sud | collected 2015-12-21 | reverse complement strand
GGCGCAGGCGCATGTCAACGCTGGCAAAGGCGGTATCATCTGGCACACGCAGGGCAGCGGCAAGAGCATCGTGATGGTTCTGCTCGCCAAGTGGATTCTGGAAAACAAGCCCAACGCCCGCGTTGTCATCGTAACGGACCGCGACGAGCTGGACAAACAGATCGAAGGGGTCTTTAACGAAGCGGGGGAGTCGATCAAGCGCACCACCAGCGGGCGCGACCTGATGCAGCAGCTCGGCAACACCACGCCCCGCCTGCTGTGCTCCCTGGTACACAAGTTCGGCAAGAAAGATGTCGATGATTTCGAGGCGTTCATCAAGGAGCTGGAAGCGCAGCCGACCCAGACGGTGGGCGAGATCTACGTCTTTGTGGACGAATGCCACCGGACCCAGAGTGGAAAGTTGCACCGTGTGATGAAAGCCATCCTGCCCGGCGCCGTGTTTATCGGCTTCACTGGGACCCCGCTGCTCAAGAAAGACAAGCAGACGAGCTTTGAGGTGTTCGGCAACTATATCCACACCTACAAGTTCAGCGAGGCGGTGGAAGATGAAGTTGTGCTCGATCTGATCTACGAGGCCCGCGACATCGACCAGCGGCTCGGCTCGGTGAACAGGATTGACGCCTGGTTTGATGCCAAGACCAAGGGCCTGAACGACTGGCAGAAGGACGCCCTGCGAGAGCAATGGGGCACGATGCAGAACGTGCTCAGTTCCAAATCACGCATGGACCGGGTAGTGAGCGACATCGTCTTTGATTTCAGCGTGAAGCCCCGCCTCAGCAGCGAGCGGGGCAACGCGATCCTGGTCGCGTCCAGCATCTACGAAGCCTGCAAATACTATGAGCTGTTTCGCAAGACGGTCTTCAAGGGCCGGTGCGCGGTTGTGACATCTTACAACCCGCAGGCCAGAGACATCACTCTGGAGGACACCGGCGCAAACACGGAGACGGACAAGCGGTTTATTTACGACACCTACATAGGACTGCTCAAAGATGTCGTCCCCGCTCCTGGAAGCACGCCAACGGAAACATACGAGAAGAACGCCAAGGAAATGTTCAAGAAGGAGCCTGCCACTATGAAGCTCCTGATCGTCGTGGACAAGCTCCTCACGGGCTTCGACGCGCCCGCCTGTACCTATCTTTATATCGACAAGAGCATGCAGGATCACGCCTTGTTCCAGGCCATCTGCCGCACGAACCGGCTGGACGGCGAGGACAAGGACTTCGGGTACATCGTAGACTATAAAGACCTGTTCAAGAAGGTCGAGAATGCCATCGCGGTCTACACGTCCGAGCTGGACCACAGTGATGCGGCGGGCGCTGATCCGGAGGTTCTGCTGCACGACCGCCTGTCCATAGGCCGCGAACGTTTGGACAATGCACTGGAAGCCATTGCACTACTCTGTGAGCCGGTGGAGCCACCAGCAGGGGAGCTGGAACATATCCACTACTTCTGCGGCAACACGGAACTACCGGATGACCTAAAGCAGCGGGAGCCGCAGCGCGCCGCGCTGTACAAGGCCACCGTTGCCCTGATGCGCAGCTACGCGAATATCGCCGATGAGCTGGAGGCCGCCGGGTACGGTCCGAGCGAGATCCAGCGCATCAAACAGACCGTTGACCGTTCCCTCAAGCTGCGCGAGATCATCCGCAGCGCCAGCGGTGAAAGCCTAGACCTGAAGGCTTACGAAGCCGATATGCGGCACTTGATCGACACATATATCGAGGCGGATGAGCCGCGAAAGATTTCGCCCTTCGATGAGATGCCGCTGCTGGAACTGATCGTGAAGACCGGCATCGCCAAAGCCATCGACAGCCTGCCGGAAGGCCTCAAAGGCAGCCAGGACGCCGTGGCCGAAACGATCGAGAATAACGTGCGTAGCAAGATCATCAAGGATCACTTGAGCGACCCGGCCTACTACGCCAAAATGTCGGCCCTGCTGGACGAGATCATCGCGTCCCGCAAGGCAAAAGCGACCGTTTATGAGGAATACCTCAACAAAATCGCAGAACTGGCGAAGCAGGTGGAAGCCGGTCAGGCGGACGATACGCCCAAGCAGTTGGACACCCCCGGTCGCCGAGCCTTATACAACAACCTTAATCAGGATGCGGATCTGGCGGTGAAGATTGACGAAACAGTGAAGAGCGTCAGGCCCGATGACTGGCGGGGCCACCAAGCGCGTGAGAACGAGATCAAGCGGTCACTCTGGAACATTCTCCACGACGGACTGGAAGTCGAACGCATCTTCCTGATCATCAAGCAGCAGAAGGAATACTGATGGTCACGCAGATCACGCTGGGGGATATCGCGGTGGACGTGGTGACGAAGGACATCAAGAACATCCACCTGAGCGTTTATCCGCCGACGGGCCGGGTGCGCATCTCGGCGCCGCTGCGGATGGAGATTGAACTTATTCGAGTGTATGCAATTTCCAAGCTTGGCTGGATCAAGACGCAGCAACGCAAGCTGCGAGCGCAAGAGCGGGAAACTCGGCGTGAGTATCTGGATCGCGAGAGTCATTACGTCTGGGGTAAGCGCTATCTGTTGAAAGTGTCTGAGAAAGAAGCGCCGTCCGAAGTGGTTTTGAAGCACAACAAAATACTGCTCCAGGTTCGGCCCGAAACCAATCTTGTGGGGAAGCAGGCGGTCGTGGAAGAATGGTATCGGAAAACGCTGAAAGAGGCTGTTGTCCCGCTCATCGCGAAATGGGAACCGCTCATGGGTGTCAAGGTGGAGCGGTTCTATGTGCAAAAAATGAAGACGAAATGGGGAAGTTGCAGCCCTGCCACGCGAAGCATCCGGTTCAACACGGACCTGGCAAAAAAGCCGCTGGAATGCTTGGAGTATATCGTCGTGCATGAGATGGTACACCTGTTGGAGCGGCATCACAATGAGAGTTTCATCTCCCACATGAATCGTTTCATGCCACAGTGGCGTCTCTTTCAGGCAGACTTGAACCGATTACCGGTCAGACACGAGGACTGGATTTATTAGCCATCGTCTAAGCATTAATTGGGTCGGAACGGTAAGTTGATCATGCGTGGACACGGTCTCTCCGGAGGCGATCGCTGTCAGCCTGCCGCACGGAGGGAGAGCGACGCATGTTCAGCGAAGCTTTCCTCTGTGTGACGACCCGGCAGTCGGTTTATGAGCAACTGGGGGTTCCGGCACGCGTGCTGAGCGGAACGGAGGACCCATAGCGGCAATCTGTAATAGGAAGACGTATCCGATGGAAAACTTAGAAGCGGCCAAACAACGCGAGGACCCGTTCAATCTCTCACGGTTCAAGACTGCACAGAACCTGGTCTACACCCAGGTTCTTTCCGAACTGAAAGATGGGCGGAAACGAACGCACTGGATGTGGTATGTCTTCCCGCAGATCGTGGGGCTGGGGTACAGCGTAACCTCCAAATACTATGCGATCCAGAGTTTGGAGGAAGCATCCGCCTACCGGGATCATGCGGTTCTGGGTACCCGGCTGCGCGAGTGTGCGGAAGCGGTGCTGGCCGTGGAAGGCATGTCGGCTTTGGGTATTTTCGGCTCCCCGGATGACGTTAAGCTGCATTCCTCGATGACGTTGTTCGCACAGGTGGACGGGCGGGAGTCGGTGTTTGCGCGTGTGCTGGAGAAGTACTTCGGCGGAAAACAGGACAGTGAGACGCTGCGGCGGCTCAGCCAGACTGATCGGCCCTGACTCATCAGCGTTCATGCTTCTCAGCCACAGGGTACCCTCGTTTATAAGGCGGGGAAGAAAGTCTTTAAACGTCTAGACACTTCCAATGCAGAAACTATCTCTGGGACCATACGCGGCTGACAAACTCTGGGACCATACGCGGCTGACAAACGGCACCGAAGGCCAGCGTATCTACCGAGAGTGGGTCAGCGCCTGGCTGGGAGCAGATCTGCCGGAGTTCTATACTCGCGGCGTCTGAGAAGTTCACCGTTGAGCGGTTGTCACTTCTGCCAATCCTTCAATCCCTTGACGTACGATTTTTTCCGTTTCGTGAGCGAACCCCAAAAGACCCGCTCTGGTAATATAGGGGTCAACCTTTGGTATAGGCTCTTTATATCATCGATCTGCCTCTCCATTGAGAAACTCTCCAAAGCCACTCGCCGCCCTGCGGCACCCAAGTTCACGCGTAAAGATTTGCTGCCGAGAAGATGGGTAAGAGCACTGACAAGTTCCGCTTTGTCTCCTAGGCGCACGAGGTATCCGGTAGTGCCATTCCTCACAACCTCGCGGCAACCGCCCGCAGAAGTCGCCACAGTCGGCAGTCCGGCAGCCATTGCCTCGGCCAGCGCCAAGCCGAACGCTTCTTCGGCGGGCAAGTGGGCGAACACGTCGAAGGCGGCAAGCGCCGCTGCAACATCTATAGACGTGCCTGGAAGGACGACGCGCGTTCCAAGGCCAGCCCCTTGCGCCATTTGCTTCAGGCGCGCTCGGTCTCCACTTCTGCCGTCCGGGCCCACCAGAACAAAATATAGGGAGGGAAACTGCGCCAGCAGTTGCGGGGCGGCGGCCAGCAGGCCGTCCTGTCCCTTTGCGTTCAGACGACCCAACATCCCGACTACCAGCGCGTCATCAGGGATGCCCCAATCGGCACGCATGCGGCTCCGTATTCCAGCGATCTGCGGCACGAATATCTCTCGGTCCACACCGTTGTAAATCCGGTGGACGAATGAAGGCGGCAGGCCGTGGGTGTCAAGGAGCAACCGGCGCACGGCATCGGAAACAGCGATGACTGCGTCAGCGCCTCGCTGGAAAAAGCGGCCACTCAGGCGGCCGGGCAAACCGAGAGGCTTAGCCAGATGCGCGTGCAGCACCAGGCGCGGGCACCCACCGCGACAGCGGGCCATCGCGACGGCAGCTAGGGCCGGAACAAAGTCACGACGGGAATGAACGTGTACAACGTCTACGTCTTTGCTCACGATCAGCCCGGCGAGTTGCCAGGCCGCGAGTAAATCGCCGCTGTTCCTGATGCGCTGCGCATGCATGGGAATACCCCAGCCGTGGCACAGAGAGGCAACCAAGCTTCCTGGCTGGCAGACGTAGGTCAGCGCACACCCACGCGCGCGGAAGTGTGCGGCCATCTCGACAGAGGAGCGCTCGATGCCACCTTCCCCCTTGCTGGTGGCGACGTACAGCAGGCGGAGTGGCCGGGGGCGTACTGGAACAGAATAGCCCTTCCGTTCCTTACGCAGCTCTTCAAGCCAATCCATCGCTAGCCCTTTGTGCAATCCATCACTAACCCTTTGTTTTTGCTTGTTCGCGCCCAATAAACCTTAGCATGACGAGCTTTACGAGTGATGAATTACCGAGCCACGAACTGCTGAAGGTAGCTGCGAGTAGCGTCCGTGTAGCAAATCCAAACCGCGTGGGTTTGTGGGTCGACTGTGAGTGTATGCGCCCCTTTGGCCGACGGCACGTTGGCAAGCAGCGTTGCGCCCATCGCCGTCTCCTGCACCACAGAGATGATTCCAGGTCGCCCGCAGGCACAGTAAACCCGCTTTAGACCCGGATCGAAGGCGATCTGGTCGGCAAGGCCCGCGATCGGCACGACTGCTAGCACATTGCCCGTCTTGAGGTCCAACATGGCAAACTTGCCGTCTCCCGCAATGAACAGGCGCCCTGTCTGCTCGTCGATGGCCAGGCCATGCGGAGAAGTCAGCGGCGAGGTCTTCCAAAAAGCCTGCACTTTGTTGGTATCAGGATTAATGACGGCAACGGAGTTGGTAGTCTTGACGTTCTGGTACACGCGGTCGGTGCGCGGCGAATACTCCATGTATTCCGGCGCGCCCCCAATGGCGACGGAGCCGACCTGGGTGTGCGTGCGCCCGTCTATTACCCAAACTTCAGTGCCATCGTCGTGACCGGCATAGATCGTGTCCGTCTTGGGATCGAAGGCAACGGCGTCTACAGGCCCGGTCACAGGGATTAGCCCAACCTGCTTAAGCGTTTTGCGATCCAGCACAACCAAGGCTTTTTCGTCCTCATCCCCAATGAACAGCGTGCCGTCTCTAGCGTCGATGGCGATTCCCTGCGCCGTTCCGGCGGGTGCCGATGACAGCAACCGACCTGTACGGGCATCAACCACGGCAATGGATTTCGTGCCTTTGTGCGACGCGAAGATGCGGTGTGTGAGGCTATCCACGGCCATCCAGTCGAAGCCTCCTGGTCCGCCGAGAATGACGATCGGCTTTTGAGGCGTCAGTGGACCTGCCGGGCTGGCAGACAAAGGAAGGACTGCCGAGAAGAGTGCGAAGGAAAAAAGGAACGCAGATCTTACAAGGACACTGAACGCCTTTCTGTACCCAAACACCCTTCTGACGAAGTTGCTTGTTTTCAACAAGGGCGCATTATTATTTCTGTGCATCTCAGAACTTCTGTGCATCTCAGATTTGTGCATGTTGAGAGTTATAGCGGTCTCACATTAAAGCGGCATTAGATGAACATTAGACTTTGCTAATTCAGCGCTATTGAGTGTATATTTCCCCGAAAGCCGCTGCAGAAACACTCTGGGCTAACCGATTATGAGGAACAGGCAGAATCGACTGCCCAATGTCAAGGAGGAGAAGTCAGATGAGCATTTCATTAACCGAACCGGTACAGGCGGAACGCGCCATCCAGACCCAGCAGCCCAGCAGCCCAAGCGCTGACCGAGGCACCGGGCTGATAACCGCTGCGCCGGTGAAAACAGCTTACGGAAGCACCCCCAGTGCGGTGGTCAATATCTCGGCCCAGGCAAAAGTAGCTCAGGCCAAAGCCTACGCGATCAAGCACGGACACGACCCGGACGGTGTGCAAGACGGAAAATAACGGCATAGAGTATGTTGAAAAAGTCTAAAACCTCCCTGCTTTGTTGAAGTTCACGCATCTGAAAGCGATGGTTCGCTTCGGCAGACCCACCTTCACGGTTACAGAAAAAGCGTCAGAAACATCGAAAATCTTACTTTTTCAACATACTCTGAGCTAGACTTTATCCATTTTGTCTTATGAGGCAGACAGGGTAAGCTACAGAAACTCCCGCCAAGGATATTTCTGTCATGCCCACCCTGCCCCGCGATAGTATAGCCGTGCTGGCGGCTTTCGCGCCATTGTTCACAAGACGCACCTTTGCTCATGCTTAAACCCTGCTGGTCGGCACCCTTCTGACGCACGGCAAACGCACCGTCACCGCTGCACTGCGAGCCGTCGGGCTGTCTCAGAAGAAGCACTTCCAGAACTATCATCGCGTTCTTAATAAATTATCATCATAAATTATCATCGCGTTCTCAGCCGTGCTGAGTGGTCCAGCCGGCAGGCGGCCCGGACGCTGCTAGAGCTTCTGGTGCAGACCTTTGCCCCGGACGGCCCGCTGGTCATGGGCATCGACGAAACGCTGGAACGCAGGCGCGGCGACAAGATCGCCGCCAAAGGCATCTACCGTGATGCCGCACGCTCCAGCAAGAGTTTTTTCATCAAGAGCAGTGGCCTGCGCTGGGTCAGCCTGATGCTGCTGTGTCCCATCCCCTGGGCCAAGAGGGTCTGGGCGCTGCCGTTCCTGACGGTACTGGCTCCCTCGGAGCACTACCACCAGAAGCGCGGCAAGGAACACAAGAAGCTCACGGACTGGGCACGGCAGATGCTCCTGCAAGTGCGCCGCTGGCTGCCCAAAAGTGCCCTGGTCGTGGTTGCCGATGCAGGCTATGCCGTGCTGGACTTGCTGCACCGGTGCCAGCGGCTGCAGAACCCGAGCACGGTTGTGACGCGCCTGCGCTTGGACGCGGCTTTGTACCAGGCGGCTCCCGAATTGCTGCTTCCCCTCTATAGTAAAGGTTCTCATACCGACACGTGGTCAAGGGACGGTCGGCCCCAGTGCCGACGACCGACAGCGGAGATGAACCCCTGAACTGAAGCGGCCATGCCAGAACTGCCTGGCTGGGTGATGATCCCCAGATGCTCGAAAGCTTCAAGATGATCGGAAGCCCGGCCATCAGAGCCTGGTACCGCCCCCTCCGGCAGCGCCGTCTTCAGCAGGCGTGCGCCTTCGCCCGTCGCCAAGATCGCCTTGGCGTGCTTATAGGCTTCGGCGATGAACGCACGCACGTCGCCCATCTGCCGCAGGGTGTTGATGCCGGGCATACCTCCCGGCACGTAGACGGCGTCATACAACACCGAACTCGTGTTGGCGAACGTCTTAGTCGCCTTGACGCCCCCCAAATCGCCCAGGTGCGGCCCGACAACATCAAACGTCGCGCCGTGCGCCTTCAGCGCCTGCTGGAGCGCCTGCACCTGGCCCGCGTCGGTACCCGCAGCCGCTAGGATGGCTACCTTGCGGCCTCGGGCGCTGGCTGGCTGCCCTTCCATGCTCAGGGCCGCAGACCGCTGCGCGCCGCCCGAAGCTGTGGTTGACGAGGTCGCTTTAGCCAGAGCATTCGTTTCCGCCGCTGAGTCCGCTGTCCCGCTCGGCATCGCAGCACCGTTCGTCTCGCCCAATGCGGCACCGACTTGCTTCGCCAGCACGCCGTTAATCTTTTCCAGATGGCCCAGCATGCGTAGCCGCACTTCCCGCGTCTCCACTTTGCTCAGCTCAAACTGCAGGGCCTTCGTGATGTGCTCCTTTTCGGGCGGCGTCATGCTGTTCCAGAACAGCCGCGCCTGACCGTAATGGTCGCCGAAGCTCTCGCTGCGCGCCCTGACCTTGGGGCCGCTGACCGGCTCCGAGTAGGTGACAAAGCCGCCCCGCGCCGGCGTCGCTTCATCCGGTGAGTGGCCGTCAAGTGAGGCGGGCGCATAGGAAACGCGGCCTTTGTTGATGGTGTGGCGCATGTGCGCCTCGCGCTGGTTATTGGACACCGGCGCAAGCGGCTGGTTGATCGGCAGCTCGGTGAAGTTTGGACTTCCCAGCCGGCTGAGCTGCGTGTCCAGGTACGAGAAGTTGCGACCCTGCAGCAGGGGATCGTCACTGAAGTCGATTCCTGGCACGATGTTGGTGGTGTTGAACGCGACCTGCTCAGTCTCCGTGAAGTAGTTGTCCGGGTTGCGGTCCAGGGTCATCTTGCCGACGCGGCGCACCGGCAGCAGCTCTTCGGGCCAGATCTTGGTAGCGTCCAGGATGTCAAAGTCGTACTTCGCCTCCTCGCCTTCGGCCATTGTCTGAATGCCCAGCTCCCACTCGAAGGGATTGCCCTGCTCAATAGACTCCCACATGGTTCGGCGGTGGAAGTCTGGGTCCTTCCCCGCAATCTTCTGGGCCTCGTCCCAAACCAGAGAATGCACGCCAAGGAGCGGCTTCCAGTGGAACTTGATAAAGGTAGACCTGCCCTGGGCGTTGACCAAGCGGAAGGTGTGAACGCCAAAACCCTCCATCAGGTTAAAAGAGCGAGGGAGGGCGCGGTCGCTCATAATCCACATGAGCATATGCATCGACTCGGGCGTGAGCGAGATGAAGTCGTAAAAGGTGTCGTGGGCTGTAGACGCCTGCGGGATCTCGTTGTGGGGTTCCGGCTTTGCGGCATGGATGAGGTCTGGAAACTTGATGGCATCCTGGATGAAGAACACGGGTATGTTGTTGCCGACAAGGTCCCAGTTGCCGTCAGGGGTGTACATCTTGACCGCGAAGCCGCGCACATCGCGGGCCGTGTCCGCCGATCCGCGCGACCCGGCCACAGTGGAAAAGCGTGTAAAGACCGGCGTCCGAAGCGACGGATCGGTCAAGACCCTAGCGACCGTCAGGTCAGCCAGCGAGTTGTCATAAACCTGGAAGTGACCATGGGCGGCCGCGCCGCGCGCGTGGACAATACGCTCAGGGATGCGCTCATGGTCGAAGTGCTGGATCTTCTCGCGGAACACGAAGTCTTCCAGCAGGGCAGGACCACGTGCACCGGCCCGAAGCGTGTTTTGGTCGGTGCTGATGGGCTGGCCGACGTTAGTCGTCAGCGGCCCGGTGTCTTGAGCGCTGGCGGCGGCGAGCTGGCCGTCCTTGCTCGTTGGGGCGGCGGGCGCTCCCTGTTCCGTTGTTGTCTCGGCGGTAGGCGGCGTGGCTTCTGCGGGGATCATCGGCGTTTTCTGATCAGTGGCATGCGCACTCGCCCCAGCCAATGCTAGCCCTGCTGATCCGATGACGGATGCGCTGTCTTTGAGGAAATCGCGTCTGGTACTTGTCATGGTGTATCCTTTCACCCGGTGCTCGCCAGGGTTTACCCCCTTTCTTCATGTGCGAAAACGTTACAGAATAAGCAGCGGATTATTCTCTTCAATAACCTTCATAAATCTTTCAGGGCTGTCATTCCCCACAAATTGCTCCGCTACCGGTTACCCGTCACACAGAGGTCAGTGTGTCAGAAGATACCCCCATAGCCTGCTGCAGTTGAAGGCTTCATCCATGTTCAGCCAAGCTGTCATTCTGCTCCAAAACAACATCCCACAATGGCCCGTTTGACGGACGTTTTGGCTCAGTTCCATAAACCGCCCTCACCTGCCATCTTGAGTGTTCCTTTTCTCGTTCTACAATCTACATACTTTTTGTCTGCTTCTTCCGCGAGTTGTGGTACAACAACCATATGAACAATGGAACTGAGAGTGGAATGAACAACGGAATAAGTCTAGGCTATGCCCGCGTCTCCACCCAAGACCAAAACCTTGCCCTTCAGCAGGACGCTCTTGCCAAAGCAAACTGCGACCGTGTCTTTACCGACACTGCCTCCGGAGCCAAGGCTGACCGTCCTGGTCTGAAGGATGCGCTTAGCCACCTGCGACGCGGGGACACGCTTGTGGTCTGGAAGCTGGACCGTCTGGGCCGCAGCCTCAAGAACCTCATCGAAGTGACGCAGGATCTAGAAAAGCGTGGAATTGGGCTGCGCAGCTTGCAAGAGCAAGTTGACACAACTACGCCCGGCGGCAAGCTGGTGTTTCATGTGTTCGGGGCGCTGGCCGAGTTTGAGCGTGACTTGGTAAAGGAGCGAACCAACGCGGGCCTTGTGGCAGCGCGGGCACGTGGGAGGGTAGGGGGCAGGAAGCCAGTGCTGACAGGGAAGAAGGCGGAGACAGCATTGGCGCTTTACCAAAGCAAGACCCTGCCCGTGGCCGAGATTTGTAAGACATTGGGGGTCAGCCGCACCTCAATCTACCGATTGATAGAGGCAAACAGCAAGGAAGTGTAACTAGCTTGGTTATTTATATACTTGACACACCGCGGCCAGAATGGTGACCCCGGCAAGCCCTGTGGCTGCGATTCTGCTGGCTGGCGAGGCTCCACGGACACAAGGGTCGCTCGGATGTGCGCCGATGTGTCAAGTTCATAGTCCCGCTTTTTCATAGTCGCCCTTTTTAGCCGTCGGTCATTTGCAGGAAATCCTCGCCCGACGGCGAACATAGCCTGGGCGCTTCGCCCGAACGACGCATCTGCCTGACGCCCGAGGAGCCACCATGCCGTTCACCGTGGACCTGGAGTACACCGCGTTCTGCCCCCAGGAGGGGCAGCCTTTCACCGAGGAAAGCTTCGCCCGACGCTCTGCCCCGTTCACCTTTGAGGTGGGCGAGGTCGGTCTTGCCCTTGTGGACCTTTGGAACTTAGGGTGGGACGACGGCCCCGTCAGCGAGACGTTCGGCCCCGACCTGAGCTTCGAGCGGGGCCGCTCCCATGCCCTGCGTAAGCGACGCATCGTCAAGGAGGTGATTGCCCCAACCGTGGACAGGTTGCGTGAACTCGGTGTCCAGGTCTTCCACTGCAACCACGGACGCTTCCTGGAAGGATATCCCCAGTGGCAGACCTCCACCACGCTCCAGGAGAGGCAGGCGCACTGGGAGAGAGCGAACCCCAGCCAGCCAGACGTGAGTCAGGTCGGGGGCGAGCAGGTGGGCGGCGAGGCGAGGCAGGAGCGGGGCTGGCACGCGGGCTGGCGGGAGGAGCATGACGAACTGGTCCTGAAGTCGGGATGGGGCATGCGGCAGTACAGGGAACTCTACCCGCAGGTCGCCATCCCCGAACCCGTCCGACCGCAGGGCGGCGACCTGCTCGTCTGCGAGCGGGACCAGTTCCGCCGCCTGCTAGCCGAGCAGGGTGTGCGCGTGCTGTTCTACATGGGGTTCGAGACCGATGCCTGCCTCTCCCGCAACCCCGCGTATGGGATGGCCCGGATGTCGGGGGCCGACTGCCTGTGTGCGGTGGTGCGCGACGGGACGACCACCTACGAGGCGGCGGAGACGCTGGCGGGCCTGTGGCGGACGCGGGCGGCGGTGCTGGACATTGAGACGCGCTACGGCTACTCGGTCACTGCCGGGGCCTTGGTCAAGGCCGTGGCCTCGGCGACACCCAGCCAGGCTCTGCCCGCTATCGTCGGGGAGGGTTCCTGAGCGCCCGGCCCCTCGCCGTCCAGAGCGGCCTACTGGTGCTCCTGTCTCCGCTCGGCTTTGGCGGTGTGTCAAGTATATAAATACCCTAGCTTGCTATAAAAGCTAAACCAAGAGCCGCATGATTTATCATGCGGCTCTTATAAAATGAGCGTCTTCGATTGGATCTAGACACTCTAAAATTCTAGAGTGTCTTCGCTATCCTGGATAAACATTTGGAGCACAATTGGACATGTTCGCTCTTTTTTCTCACGTTGACACCATCTGCAGGAAGCGACGTGTGTATCCAACTCTACGACCCGTTTTGCAGGAAGTGTGTGATGGCCTTCCGCTAGTCCAACAAAGTAGTCTAGGAAGTCGTCTTCGTCAATTGCTCTGTAGCAGTCGCGCTCAGGCGGGCACATATAGTCTGCATTATCAAAGTCAGGAAATTTTTCATTCGCGATGCGAGAGTTGTCGGATCCCGATACAAAGAGGGGGTTCATTTTATTCCTCCGGGTCATCCGTGCCATGAGCGGCGCGGGGAGCTAAATGCGATGATCTCGCAAGCAGGTCTCCGTGCCGGCCACTTCGTAAATGCTCCTGACAAGAAACAAAAATCCTCGTGACATTTTGTATATCAGTTTTTGTATGAAAAATCAATATCTACGTACACTTGCAGAACATATTGCACATTCCGTTGTGGCTGCGCAACGCCTGCGGTGTTCTTTTCCCGGCTTTGTTCATCCTAAAGCTCTCGCTCCAATGGTTAAAATGGATAAGTACGATGCCCAAAAGCGTTCCCAGCCTGGAAGCGCGCTCTAGAAGCCAGACCTTCTAAGATATCGTATTTCGTTGGCAAAGCATGTTGACAGCCCTTCAAGTTGCTGGGATACGATGGATTCATGAACACGCACCTATCATGAACCCTTCTCAATTATGAACAACAGCACTCGCCATCTTCTGGAAACCTTTATCGTCTCCACAGCTGAGCTATCCGCGCTCACTGGCATTCCAATGGTCACCCTTCAGAAGTGGGTCGAACGCGGGCAGGTGGATTGCGTCAAGAAAGGGCGTACCTACCTGTTCGACCGACGCGATTTCGCGAACCAAATCCCGCCGCCAGACACTGGCCAGCAGCAGGGACGATAATCCCTCCAAGGGAAAAGAGGGTAGGAACAGTCGCTTTTTTGCACTGCGAGCCGACATCGAAGTGCGCAGGATTGCACTGGCGAATGTATGCAAGTATTGACAAATGTTGTATGTTCTTGTATATTAAAATCATACAAGTAACAGAGTTTTATGACCAACCACCTCTCAGACCCCAAGTTAATCTCAGACCCCAAGCCTCGCGTACTACCGAACGATCTTCCTGAAGAAAGCGCCGCCGCCATCGCGCGCTCTATGGTCGAGATCGTGTGGGAAGCCGCTTCCGTGAAAATCAGCGTCACGCGGGGGTTGCTTCCCTGCCGTGACGTCAACGTCTCGGAGTTCGTCGTCACCTTGCCCCCCGGCCTTACCGAAGAGCAGCAGTGCGAGATCGACTACTGGCTCCGGGAGGTCAGCGGCAGCATCCGGTACGCGGCGTAATGGCAATCACGCCGGGGAGGAAGCTGGGCGCCACCCTCTAGCTTCTTCTCTTTTGCTGTCTCGCCGGTACAGCCTGCCACCGCATGACATCGCTCCTTCCCTTGCTATGATGTGGCCGCTCGGGACAAACGTCCATAACAGAGGAGGCGGCAAGTTTTGTATTACAACATGCTCTACGCGAAGCACTTCTTCCGCGGCTAGGTGACGTTCGAAAGCTGCTGCCGTATCCGCGTCTACGAGACCTTCCAGACCGGACAGGGGCTTCCGACCGTCATTATCGTCAGCCAGATCCCCGGGTGCACAGCAAGCGTCACCAACCACGCCGAGGACATTGCGACTGTGGCAGTCCGTATTCAGCGCGCGCCCGCCCCGCCAGGGGTTCAGGGGAGGGAGACCCTGATTTCGAGGCGAGAACGAAACGTCGAGCGCGGAGCGAGACGGTGAGGAAGAAGATAAGAAAGCCGGGCAGTGATAGCCGTCCTACCGACCTGAAGGAGCCGTCCCACCAGGTACGCCCCGGTTGGACGGGTGGTTGGACACCGGCAGGAACGGCTGCAGGCCGCCCCCGGATACATGCCACTGGCCGAAGGCATCTTGCCCCAACACCGAGAGCGTGGCGAACCACGCCGTCACGCCTGCCTCACGCAGCAGCGCGTCCACCCAGGCGCAGCGGGCAAGGTCCGGGCAGACCACAGCCAGGCGCGCCTTCGGACGCCCGACCAGATCGGTCAGGTCGGACATCGCCAGCAGCCGGGCGTACTTCTGCGCCTTGTCCCGCCACTGCCGCGCCGGTTCGGTCGAGCGGTCGCACTCCACGAGCGCACACAGCGCCTTCTCGCCCACCGGCACCGTCAGCACCGCGTCCGGCAGCAGGCCAGACGCGAGCAGCGGGGCGTAGCGGACCTCGGGCGGAGCCAGCCCGGCGGCCCGGCAGGAGGCGGCGGCCCAGGCGGCCACGTCCCGCACCAGCAGCTCATGCTCCAGTTTCCAGGCAGGCGGCGGGGCGTAGCGTTTGCCTCCAATCCGGCGCGCCCCCGCCTCGGTCAGCCCCCGCACGGTAGGCGCGTTCTGCGGACTCATGGCGTCGGTCGGCGGGCCTGGAAGGACGGATATCAGCTGCGCATCGAAGAGGCGGCGGGCGGTGCGCTGGCAGCCCTTTTCCGAGCGTCCCAGAAGGCGCGAAAGCTGGGGCAGCGTCACGGGCTGGTGGATTGCCGCCATCTCCAGCATTGCCCAGTCGTAGGCGTTCAGGAGGACCGGGCGCGGTGCGGGCGCCCAGCGGCTCTGACGGCCCACGGCTGTCGCAGGGGATATGGGGAGGGGGGAGTCGGGCATGGTCACGAAATGCCGTCGTCTTCCCAGGAACTAGGGGCGGGGTGAGTGCCGTGGCGCTCCTCTGCCTCCGCGCGCTTCGTGGTCTGACTGCCCCTTTCCTGATTGTCCCTGCGGGCGGAGCGCTTCCCCCAGTTGCCCTCCGCGGCGCCCAGCGGGGGCAGCGAGCGCCCGACAACTCCCCGGATCCCGTTGCGCCGCCGGTCCGGCATGTCTCCCCACTCGCCCTGGTCCAGGCGCCCACCCTGCCGATCCCAGCCCGGGACAGGCTGCGGGTCCAGGTCTGCCACGCGCACGACCCGCGGCGTGCCCCGGCCTACCTGCACCAGGCAGTGCTGCGGATCTAGACCCGCCGCCCGCGCCCCCCAGCCCACGCCCACGGCGCGGTCTACCAGCTTGACGTCCTCCGGGCCCAGCCGGAAGAAGCACTTCAGGTTCGCGTTGGTCAGCGCGCTCTCCCGCAGGCCGGCCGGCAGCTGGCCCAGGTACTGGCAGGCCAGCAGCAGCGACAGACGGCTTTCGCCCCCCTCAGACAGCGTCCGTTCCATCCTGCCCCCCGACAGCCGGTCGACCTCGCCCGCCTCGTCGGCCAGCAGCACGACCCGCCCGGGGCCCGACGGCTCGATGGCCGCCGCGAACAGGCGGCGCGCGGCCATAGACCCTAGTGCGCCCGCCCCCTCCTCGCCCAGCCGCTTGCGGTCCAGGTGGAAACAGGCCAGTTTCTGCCGCCGCCAGAGCGAGGCCATGGCGAAGGTGTTGCGCTCGGCGCACAGACACCGCTCGAAGTAGGGCACGTCCAGGATGGGTAGGAGCTTGTTGAGGACCGGGTCGGTGTCGGCGTCCTTGCCCGACACCCGGTCCAGCAGATACCCACTCAGGTGCGACCGCTCGGCGGCCCCGGCCAGGGCGCGGGCGTAGGCAGGGTCGCCGATGAGCGTCGGCAGCTCGAACAAGGACAGCCCCCGTTGCTGCAGGAGTGCCAGGGCGCTGCGGAACAGCGTGTCCATCTTGGGGCCCCACGAACCGCCGGCCAGGGCCTTGAACACGCCAAGAATTTCGGCAACCGCCTCGGGTCCTTCCAGCAGCGGGTTCCAGCCGGGACCGGGAGAGACGGCGGGCAGGAACAGGGCGCGGTCCTGCGGGCCGAGCCCCGCCGCGTCCGCCACGGCGCAGAGGCGGCCCAGGGTGAAGTGGGCGTCCTTGAGGTCCAGTGCGGCCACACTGGCCCCGTCGGCCAGGGCCTCGCCGGCCAGCAGCATCAGGAGCCGGGTCTTGCCCATGCGGGTAGCCCCGACAACGAGGGTGTGCCCCGCCGCCGCCGGAAGCAGGGCTTCCTCGGGCGCGCCGTGGGCACCAAACACGTCGGCGTAGTGCCCCAGCCATATCCGTCCAGGCCGCGCACCCGGCGACCAATCCTCCGGCACGGGAGGCGGGGGAGGGACAGGGAGGCGGGGCATGTCCAGCTCACGGGCAGGCAGGGTCTTCTGAGGGGCGGGAAGCAGTGCCTGCGGGGTGGGCAGCTTCGGGGGCGATGCGGGCTGGTGTCCCACGGCGTCTATGTGCGCCTGCCGGTCCGCCAGGCGCTTCTCCGCGACCGTCTGGCGGTGCCGCCGGCGCATTGCCTCGTATTCTTCGCTATAGGAACTCACTGGGGGGAACCTTCCGATCAAGTCCGTTCGGGTACCATATCTCTTCGCGCTCATTTGCCTGCCAAAGGCATTGGGTCGCAGTGACACGTCGCCCGCGTAATGCCTACGCGCTTGATGTACGTCCTACACGTCGTCTGCCTCCCACTCGGCGTCCTCGACGTTGCGGAGGGACTTCATCAGGTGCTTCTGGCGCTCGGCCTCGATCCGACGCTGGGCCAGTTGGGCCATCTGCGCCGTCTGCGGGTCGGCCTTCTGGGAGGAGTTAGAACCTGAAGGGGAAAGGGTGGGGGCGAAGATGCCGGCCTTGCGCTCCTCATCCTCCACCTGTTGGCGCAGTGCGTGAAGCTGCTGCATCTTCAGAGCATCCTCCTTCCGCGCCTGCAGCTCGGCCTGGACCCGGCGGTACAGCCTCGGATTTTCCGCCAGCTTCGTCGGAGGATTGGGGCTCGATAAGAGGTTCTGGATCTTTTTTTGATCATCCAGCGCCTGTATTTCCCGTGACAGCGTCAAGATTACCCCTCCGAGGGAGACCAGGAGCAGGGGTGAGAGGATTATCAGCAGCAGCAGGATAAAGCCGTCATGCCCGGTGGGCTCCAAGTGGTCGGCAAAGGCTATTACTCCCACCCCACCAAAGAATATGAAACAAAGCAGGTACAGCCAACCATTACTGTCCATTCCGAGAACCTTGCTGTCGTTGTTTGAGTGGTTAGCCATGTCTGATGTTTACTCCTTGAGATTAGAGGCACTAAAAAGGGAGATGCCTGCAAGAATTATGCCAAGTAGAATTGCTGGTAGAGAAGTCCGCCCGCCAGGGACAAGAAGAGTAAGCGAGAGGATTAAAATCAAGGGAAAAGGACAAGTCAGTTACACCGTAAATAGAAGGCTTTAAGGGGCCGCTGCCATCTGAACGCACCGGGTAGAGGGCGAACAATGGGATGTCCCCTCACTGTTTGCCCAAATGTCCACATGTTGTCCATTTCGCAAGCTATTGTCCTCTGCAAAACGGTGGCTGCTTTTCAGTGTCGGTTGTGGTATGATTATATCAATTGATATAACTCTACCTGTAGAAAGAACAACCCATGACCAAGCATATCCCTGCCATGACGGCTCGTAAAAACTTCGGCCAGCTTTTGGAAAGCGTCTTCTACCGGGGCGATGAAGTCGTCGTGGAGAGGGCGGGCAAAGCCATGGGAGTTCTCATCCCGATGGAGCAGTACCGGAAGCTTGAGCAGCAGCGCACCGAGGCCACGGCGCGCATGGAGGCTCTCTGGGTCAGCGCTCCTGCCCTTGAAGACCAGACCGCTGCCGAGCGGGACGTTCTGGAAGAAACGCAGGCTGTCCGGCACGGAGCACTGGAAGTTCAGCATGGGGCGCGGGAAGAGAGCCGGTGACACTCCTGCTTCTGGCGGTGCTGGATACCAACGTGCTGGTGAGCGCCCTAATCCTCCCCGGCAGCCTGCCTGCGCGCCTGCTGCGCCGCGCCCTGGCACGGGAGTTCGTCTTGATCCTGTCCGAGAGCATCCTGCAGGAGCTGGCGCGGGTGCTGGCACGGCCCAAGATGCTGCATCGCTACGCCGTGACGCCGGAGCGGGCAGCGGCATTTGAGGCCGTGCTGCGGGACGTAGCTGTTCTGGTACCGGGAGCGGTGCGGGTTGAGGCCGTGCCGGGGGACGCCGACGACAACCACGTGGTCGCCTGCGCAGTGGAAGGTCGTGCGGAGTTCCTCGTGTCCGGCGACGAGCACCTGAGGAGCTTGGGGCAGTACCAGTCCATTCGCATCGTATCTCCCGCACAGTTTGCAGCGGCGCTGGATGACGGCGTTGCTCGCCAGCAGCCGGAATAGTCTGGAAGCTGAAATAATCCAGCAGCCGTTGTCACCCAAATAAAAAGCCCCCGGCGCTGTGGTCGGGGGCGGAGTAGGGAGCCGATTGGCTTCCCCGGATGAGGGTGTTCTCCCTCCTTCAAGAGAGGGAGACTGCCCGCCGCTGCAGGCCTTGAACAGACTGATCCCCGGTACCCCCCCCACAAAGGGGAACGCCGGGTCGCTGCCTATCCTCCAAACGGCGGGACTTTCTGCGAAGCCGGATGGCTGCGCATAGCGGAATAAATCAACTAGCGCACAATCAGTCCGCGAACGGGTCATGCGACTAATCCGCGAATGCAACTAATCTGCGAACGGGTCGTGCTGCTCGAACTGTAGGCGGCGGTAGACCGTCCCTGCTTTCTGGCGGCGGGCCTCTTCCACGAACAGGCGCGTCTGCGTCTGGCTGGGCTTGATGCCCTGGCGCTCCAGCTTGCTCACGTAGCGGGTGAAGTTCAGCGTGCCCGTCTGGGAGAGCGTGTGGGCGAATACCTGCCCGCTGTCCTCTTCCTGCCAGGCGATCCACCAGCGCGGAAAGCAGCTTTCGCCCCTGTCCTCGCACGTGGCGCATTCCCGGCCCGGCCTGCCCACGTCCGCCACGCTCCGGTTGGAGGAGGCGCAGAAAACGGTGCCGTCACTGTCCTTCATCACGCGCACCACGCGGCTTTCCACGAGGGTGCCCACGAACTGCGTTACCTCAAGGTCCAGGTTCTTGCAGATCAGAAGGCCGCGCGGGACGTCCAGGGACACCCAGTTGAGGCTCGGCCCCAGCTCTTCCTGCCCGTCCAGTTCCGGCGCGGGGCCAGAACTGACAGCCAGGGGGCTGTGCTGCTTACCGCATCAGGCTGGTAAGCATTTGCAGGAGCGCTAACATTCCGGCGGGGGGAGGCGTCCGTAAAAACGTCGTCGTCTGTCTCTCTGTGCGGAGCATTGCGCTCTGGCACGTTTCGATCCTGCGCGGGCATCCGCGGCTGCGTTCTCATCGTCTTGTTCCTTTCTCTCTGTCGTTTAGTCTCTGTCCATCGTCTAGTCTCTGCCGATGTGCTCACGCTCTCCCTGCTGGAGGGAGTGCAGGAGCTGCTTGGCTTCCTCTTTGGTCAGCCCTTCCAGCGCCCACTTGCCGCACTGCTCGTGCACTAGGGCGCGCGCCTGCGGCTCGTTCATGCTCAGGCGGGTGAACATCGAGCGGATGGCGAGTTTCTGCGCTTGGGTGATGCAGTCGGCCTGATCTTCCGGGGCGGTGGGCGGCGCAGCAGAGGTGCGGCTATAGCCGTTGCCCTGCTTGCCCGAAGCGCCATTCGTGCGAACACTGCCTGCAGAATGGGTGGCAGTTAAGTTGGCAGCGGAAGCGCCCGGCTTGAACGGGGAGCCGTTGCCGTGCCCGTTCGCCGGGGAAGGAGCGGGTCTCACGTCAGTTGGCTCCGGCTGCCTGTGCAGCTGTTGGCGTGCGGCACACAGCGCGTGCTGCACTTCCGCCGCCTTGACGCTGGCAAGCAGCGGCACATCCATGTCGTCTCGTTCCAGAACGTAGGTGACTTCCACCCGCGCTTCCTGGCTGGTGATGCGCTCCTCGCTCTGGCTGTCGCCCGCGAAGACCGTTTGGCCCAGGGCGATGGTCAGCTCCTTGGCATATGCCATTTTCTTCTCTTCCTTTCTTATCGTGGCTTCCGTGAGGGAAGCCTCACTCGTCGTGGCCGTTTCCTACCAGGGACTACTCCCTGGCAGGGTCTGTCCCTCTTCAATTCTTTGGCGTATCTTCATTCGTTGTCGGTGCAGCGGCCTCAAGCCGCCGCACTACTTCCTGCGCTCCTTTCTTGTAGACCGTCACGCAGACAAGCTGCCCGGCGATCTGCTGCTTGATATTCTGCTGCTCGCTACAGCCACAGCCGCGGCGGTTGTCGTAGACCGCCCAGAAGCGGCCGTAGCGCACGATGCTGAGAAGCTCCTTGCTGAGAAGCTCATTCGCGCCGCTCATGGCTCTGTCAGTCATGGCCGCATTCCCGGTGCGAGGCGAGCATCTGCCACAGTAGCGGGCTTTGGAAACCCGTTCTCCAGCAGCCGCCCTGCCAGCACTTCCAGGTCGTAGCGGTCGTCGGGACACAAGCCCTGCGCCACGAACGTCAGCGCGTTGACCAGCCCGTAAGCCGTCTCCTGCTGCGAGGGGGGCGTGCCAAGCAGGGCCCGGCGCACCTTCTCACGTAATTCCAGCGTCAGGCTGCCCTGATGAACCAGGGCCGCGAGCGTCCCGTCCACGTCCGCTACGGGCGTCCGTGCGGCCCACGCGAGCTGCTCGATGAGGCCCGCTCCCGCCGTCAGCGCCTCGCCCAGTGCCCGCTCCAAGGAGGCGGCAAACCGCGGCTCGTCCCAGGAGACGTGCCGGTGGCGCAGAAGGCTCCTGCCCCGAACTAATTTTATCAATCCGTTAGCACACACAAGGCGGTACACCAAGGCATCCACGGACACCGCGCGGCGGCCAACCTCACTATTCGCTATGTGTAATCCTACAACGAGTCTGTCGTTTGGGAGCACGTCGCGGGCGAGGGCAGGATCGACCAGGCGCAGGTGCAGGCTTTCTTCGGTCAGGGCCAGGGACTTGACTTCGTAGCGGCTTTGCAGCAGCGGGTGAAGGCAGTCTAGGAGCTGGTGGTTGTCCAGGCGCACGTAGCGCTGGGAGAGGATGCCGCGCACCTGACCCTCTTTGGCCCGCAGCAGCCAGCGCTCCGGGGCCGCGTCCTGCGTGGGCGGGGCTTCGGGTTCTTCGTCCCATGTGCCGTCTTCGTGGATGCCGCTTCCTTTCCAGGCCCAGTGGTTGAACTGTGCGTCCTGGAGGGGAGGGGGGCAGCGGCGGAAGTAGGCGGTGGGGATGCCGAGGCGCGTGCAGGCTTGTGCGGTGGCCCAGGGGGAGAGGGTCATGGACGGAGGATAATCTCCCTCGTACTCGGAAGGCAGCAGGAGGGTTCCCCTGTCCATGAGCAGGCTCTGGCGGGGGAGGATGACGTCCCACTTGCCTTCGTCGTCGGCGAGAACCCGGCTCCGCACTTCGTCAAGGCCTTGCCGTGCTGGCAAGTCCAGGGCGAACTGATCAGGAGTGGAGAGAGGCGAGGAAGGCAGGGACAAGGGAGCAGGGGAAGCGGCGGCTTGCGTTGGTGGCAAAGCCGCCGGTGCCGACCCCGCAGGATCGGCAAGAGGAGAGAGTGAGGGAGGCATGAGATGCTCCTTCCCGCTCCCCGGCAAACAAAGGTACAAACAGCAAACAAATGCTTGTTTCTATCCCAGGTCTGTCAAGGAGCGGGCGAAGAGGGGGATTAGCCGTAGGCTTTGGGCCATGGGCGCTCTTCAGGAAGCAGAATAGGGAGGGGCGAAGCAATCGGCAACGTCAGGTGCGCGGGCGCAGCGGCAAGGGCAAATTAGCAGGGGCGGAGGGGGAAGTCGCAATCAACCTCGTTGCCCCAGGCGCTCCAGCCGGGTGTGCGCTGCCGCGCGAACAGTTCGGCGCGCGGTACGTCTCCGGCGATCCTGACGATGCGCTCCCGCACCTCGTCGGGCTTGCGGGAATGCTCGCGCCGGGGCGACACGATCAGGCTGGAAACGCCGGTGCCGACCCGCTGGGGCTGCCCCCTAGTCGCCAGCAGGCACGGCTCGGCGTTGGAATGGGTCCAGTAACCCCGACCCGTCAGGAAGCCGGTGTTCAGGGGCGTGCGCTTGACCTAGGTGAAGGCCACGGTTTTGTAGGTGAAGCCCCAGGCGCGGATGACGGCCAGGGCGTCGGGCAGGTGCGCAGGCACCGCCCACAGGAATAGCAGGCAGTCTGAGGTCACAACATCTGCGACGGGCAGGGCGCAGATGTCCCGCGTGCTCATCATGGGGTAGGGCATCTGCACGTCGCCCTTGAGCCGCCAGGGCGGGTCGGCGTACAGCACGCAGAATGGGGGAGATGGAAGATCGGTCATTCCCCCACGGCAGCACGCAGGGCAGTGGTCAGCAATCTGCGGTGCGTCCGCGCAGAGGGAAGGTGCGAACGGTGCAAGGAAGCACTGCAAAGGCGAATGAGGAACATGGCAACGCCAAAAAAAAGCCCGCGCCGGGAGAGGTGCGGGAGAGGATATGTGTCCAACAGGAAGCCGGGGTCAGTATTCGTCCGGCAGCAGCAGCGTGGTGGCAGAGCGGTCGGCCTCCGTAATGATCCACACTTTAGCCACGACAAGCGCCGCGAGGGCCGCCGGGGTGGCGACGATCCGGCCCAGGGAAAAGCGGGGGGCAGCGCCAGGGGCGGATTGCACATCAGGAGGCGGCATGTGCAGCCTCCGTTTCACGGTCTGGCTCGGTACGCTTCTCTTCGTAGGACTGCACGTCCGTACCGTCCAGGCTGCCGTCTTCAAGGTCTGCCCAGGCCCGCAGCAGCAGGGTGGTAATGAACCGGCGGCAGGCGCGCTGGCGAGAAAGCAATCTTCTTGCCCCGAGTGCATGCTTGCAATTGTAACGGCCAGCATGCTTTTGGAAGAAGGGACAGTCGCAGCCGCCCGTGAGGGTGTTTACCTGGTAAACCGCTCCCTTGGGACTGCGGATTTCCAGTGCGTGCTGCCCCCGCCAGCGAGCGCGGTAGCCGCTGTCAAATAAGCTACGGGCGCGAGTGTTGACGTTCGCCATCAGCCGGGCTTCATCAAGTGTCATAAATACGCTTACCTCCTTGGTTTGGGTGTGAAGAGCGTTGCCCTTCGGGAGGAGCGTAGCGGAGAACAGGATCAGCGGCAACGCGCGGTGCATCCAGGGATGGTATTAGAAAATGACCGCGTCCGGCAAGGAGTGTACAGAATAGTGCAGGTTGTGCCGACAATAGCCGCATGAACCCTTTTTTTTGCTGCCCCTCCTGCACTGTCACCACACACCAAACCAAAGCCGGCATCAACCGCTGCGGCACTCAGCGCCTGCAGTGCCAGCATTGCCGACGCTACTATACACATCAGCCCCACAAGAAGGGCTACAGCCAAAACATCCGCACCCTCGCCCTCAAGATGGTCGTGGACGGCACCAGCTTGCGCCGCACCGCTCGCCTCGTGGGGGTCTGCCACCAATCCGTCGTCAACTGGGTCACCGCGGCGGCTGCCGCTCTGCCCTCGCGCCCGGTTCCCCCCCAAGCTGCCGTTGTGGAACTTGACGAACTGTTCACCTTTGTAGGGGAGAAAAAAACACCCTCTACGTTGCCACGGCGGTAGACCGGGACACGCACTGCCTGCTGGCGTGGTCGGTGAGCGGGGTGCGGGACATGGACACGCTTCAGCCACTGGCAGATCAAACAGCAGGGCTGGGTGTACAGCAGGGCTGGGTGTACAGCAGGGCTGGGTGTACAGCAGGGCTGGGTGTACAGCAGGGCTGGGTGTACAGCAGGGCTGGGTGTACAGCAGGGCTGGGTGTACAGCAGGGCTGGGTGTACAGCAGTACTTCAGCGACGGCTTGGAAGCCTACCGAGGCCTGCACTACCGTCAGGCACAGCACACGGTCGCGCCGGGCAAGAGCCAGACCTACAGCGTGGAGGCGGTGAATGCGGACTTGCGACATTACCTGGCCCGGCTGGGGCTAAGGAGCCGTTGCTTCACGCGCAGTGTGGCGGCACTGGGGCGGGCACTGTCTTTGTTTGCGTACTGCTACAATGCGCGGCAGCTACATAAGCGGCGCTACCCCAAGCTGACCGCACACCTGACTGATTTTCATCCTGCGCTCAATTAGACATTCCCTGTTCAGGAGGCGCTTGACATTCGTGGCTTGGGGCGGCTACAATCCAGGCGAGTATGCGCTTCTTGCCGCTTACACATTGACAATTTTTGCCGTCGGTGCGCCGTGGTCAACACGCGCTCAAATGGGGAAGTCCGGTGCGTTTCTTTTTGGGAAACAATTCCGGCGCTGTGCCGCAACTGTGATGGGGCTTTGCCTCTTAGCCAGAATGCCAGCCGACGGCCCGCAGTCAGGAAAACCTGACACGCTTCTGCCCATCGCTTGCGCGCTACAAGCTGAAAGGTCCTCGCTTTGCTTTGTCTCCCTCCCTCCGTCACGCCTCGTCTTCACTTTGTTTCGCCTGCTCCGGGCGCGTTTCTCCCCTTCCGCTCTGCGCCTCGGCGTCGTGCGTTTACCCTCCCTGCAAAGCAGGGTTTTACGTTGATTGAGCTGCTGGTGGTTATCGCCATCATCTCCATTCTCGCCGCCATTCTGTTCCCGGCCTTTGCCGGAGCGCGGGAAAAGGCGCGCCAGACTTCGTGCGCCTCCAACCTCAAGCAAATCGGCCTGGCCTGCGCATTTTATGCGCAGGACTACGATGAAACCGTGGTGCCGGTGGTTATCGGCACATCGGTATCCGGGGGCTACAACGGCTGGTGGGGCTACTATGATGCGGGCGGCAACTTTGACCCCACCCGCGCGCTGCTGTACCCCTACACCAAAGCGCAGGCCATACAGTCGTGCCCGTCGTTTACGCTGACCACAACAAAAAAAGGCAGCACTGGCTATGCCTACAATGCCGACCTTCTTTCGCCATATGCCACGCCCGCTAAGACCGGATGCACCAACTCCAAGTTCGGCAACTGCATAGACAGCACGGGCAACTACTACGTGCAGGCTATCACGCTGGCGAAGATAGATGCGCCGACGCAGACCGTGCAAATGGCCGACTCGGAGCTGCTGTCTAGCGGTAAGCCCGGCCCGAACACGTACATGGAAAGCCCGTGCGACAATTACCCGACGTTTCACGGACGGCACAGCGGCTTCGGTAATGTGCTGTGGGTGGACGGCCATGTCAAGGCGCTAAAACCGGTTTACCGATCCGGCACCTTCGGCTTTTCCTACAGCGCCGCCGCGTATCAAGCGCAGAACCTGGGCGATGTGGACGCAGACGGCAACCTTGCGACGGACGAGTATTTCAACGGCACCGGCAAAACCACAGCCTGCCCTTGAACGCAAAAAGCTTCGCAGGCTAAAAGAAGGGTTTTATGACCGCAAGACACGGGTTGATTATCATAAATACGGGCCACGGCAAGGGCAAAACCACCGCCGCTTTGGGGCTGCTGTTTCGGGCGTGGGGCCGGGGACACAAAGTGATTATGTTCCAGTTTGTTAAGGCCGCCACGGGGCAGTGGGGCGAGATACGAGCGGCGAAAAAGATTGGCGTGGAGATTATCCCAATGGGCGGCGGCTTTACATGGGACTCCAAAGACATGGAGCGCACCGCCGAGCTGGGACGGGCGTGCTGGGAAGCGGGCAAAGAGCGCATTTTGTCCGGCGAGTACGACATGGTCATCTTGGACGAAATGACGTATGCGTTCAAGTACGGCTGGCTGGATGTCAACGCCGTGGTGGAGACGCTGAAGCAAAGGCCGCCCAAAGTGCATGTGGTGATTACGGGGCGCGATGCGCCGCCCGAACTGGTGGAGGCGGCGGATTTGGTGTCTGAAATCGCCAAAGTCAAGCACCCGTTTGAGCAGGGCATTCGGGCGCAGGCCGGGATAGAGTTTTGAAAGAAGGCTGCGAGCAGGAAGCAAATGCCGAGCAGGGCCTCGTTGGCAGTCCCGGCGCGCCGCCTCTTGTACCCGGCGACGCTCTGCACTGCTCGCCGGAAGAACGCGAGGTCTTTTACCGAATTATTGCCGCTCGCCGGGACATCCGCCGGTTTCGGCCCGACCCCATACCTGACGATGTGTTGGGGCGCATTCTTTGGGCAGCCCACCATGCCGGGTCGGTCGGGTATATGCAGCCGTGGAACTTCATGCTCATCCGCGAGAAAGCGCCTCGGCAGGCGGTCAAAGACCTGTTTGTGGCGGCTAATGAGGCCGCTGCGGCGTTGTACGGCGGGGAGCGTCGCGTGCTGTACGACACGCTGAAGCTGGAAGGCATTCTGGAATCGCCGCTGAATATCTGCGTCACCTGCGACACGCGGCGGGGCGGACCGCATGTTCTGGGCAGGCATTCTCTGCCGGAAACCGATGTTTACAGCACTTGCACAGCAGTCCAGAACCTGTGGCTGGCGGCACGGGCCGAGGGGGTGGGCGTGGGCTGGGTCAGCATTCTCGCCAACGACCGCCTGCGCGGGATATTTGGCATTCCGGAAAGCGTCGTGCCGGTGGCGTACCTTTGTGTCGGCTACCCAGTAGAGTTCGGCCCGGTTCCTGAGCTGGAAGCGCAGGGCTGGGGCGAGCGGCTTGCTTTAGATGACCTGGTTTTGACAGAGCGCTGGCCTGCCGAGGGAAGTGTAAGAGCCAAGGGAAGTGTAAGAGCCGATGGCGGGTGACAGCAAAAACGCGGCAGTAGATATGGCGACGCTTGGGTGCGCGCTTGCCATAGACCGGACCTGGGGCGAGCCGCCCGACCACTGGCACCCGGTGGTCTGGATGGGGCGGCTGGTGACGCTGATGGAGCACTGCCGTCCTCGCCAAAGTCCTGTGCGTGAGTGGCTTTGGGGCGCAGCAACGGTGACAGTGGTGGTCGGCAGCGCGGCGGCGGGCGGGTGGGCGGTGGAACAGGCAGCAGGACGCCTGCCCCTCGCGCTTGCGGTGCCGATGCGGGGCCTGGTTCTCAAAACGCTGTTTGCGGGGCGGGCGCTGGAGCAGGCGGCAGGGCGCGTGGCGCAAGCCTTAGCGCAGGACGACATCGCGCAGGCGCGGGCGGCCCTGGGCTGGCTGGTCAGCCGTGAGCGGTCAGACTTAACCCGCGAAGAAGTGGCCGGGGCGGCAATTGAGTCGGTGGCGGAGAACACAAGCGACAGCCTGACCGCGCCATTGCTTGCCTATGGCTTGTTTGGCCTGCCGGGAGCGGCGGCGTACCGGGCAGTCAACACGCTGGATGCGATGCTGGGATATCATGGCGAGTACGAATATGCGGGCAAGGCGGCGGCCCATCTGGACGACGTGCTAAACCTGCTGCCCGCGCGTTTCACGGCTCTGCTGCTGTGTTTGGCGTCTCCGGCGCGCGGGCAGGCGGCGCGCATTGCACGGCGTGACCATGGACTGACGGAAAGCCCCAATGCAGGCTGGCCGATGGCGGCAATAGCGGGGGCCTTGGGCGTCTGCCTGCCCAAGGCCGGCGCGTACCGGCTGCATGGGGAAGCGCCGCAGCCCAATGCCGCGCAGGTATTTGCGGCAATCACGCTGATGCAGCGAGCCACAATTGGGACGGCGGCGCTTTCACTCTTGTGCCTGGCGGGGCGTGCGTTGCGGGGAGTCTCCCATGCCGCTTGACTTAAAAGAAATGGCACCCTCGCCCGCGCATGGGGGGATGGACTGGGCGGGCTTGGAGCGGCTGGGGCCGGATGCGTGGGACTTTAGCTGCAACGTCAACCCGTGGGGCTGCTCACCGCGCGTGCATCAGGCATTGGCAGACCTGCCCCTGTCGCACTACCCCGACCCGGAGTGCCGTGCTTTGCGTGCCGTCATCGCCGCCCATGAGAATGTTGTTCCCGACGAGGTGCTGTGCGGCAACGGCGCGACCGAGCTGATTTGGGCGCTCTGCCGAAGCCTCAAGCTAGGGGCGGAGGTGTGTTTCCCAAGCCCGACGTTTGGCGAGTACCAAGCCGCCGCCGCCACTTCTCTGCCTTACGTGCAGGACGGGGAATCCCGGCAGGGCATTGTCCCAAAGCGCTTTGCGGCATTTCTGGCCGCGCACCGTCCCGCACTCACTTTTATATGCAGCCCGAACAATCCGACCGGGCAGGTGTTCAGCGCGGACGCAGTGCAGCAGTTTGCTCGCGCTGCGTCGCCGGGCCTCGTTGTTGTAGATCAGGCGTACCGCGAGTACGGCCCGCCGGGGGATGAGTTGCAGCATTCCAAACAACTGCTGCGGCTGTGCTCGCTGACCAAAGCCTACGGGCTGGCCGGGCTGCGTCTCGGCTATCTGGTCGGCCCGGCACCCTTGCTGAGAGAGATCGCCGCACAGATACCACCGTGGAGCGTCAGCGCCGCCGCCCAGGCCGCAGGAGTAGCTGCCCTCGGCGACCAGGCTTGGCTGCATCAATCGCTCGCGCGGCGTGCGGAAGCGGCACGCCTGCTGGGCCGCCTGCTCGCAGAGGCTGATTTTGACGTGCAGAGCCAAGTAGCCGGGTTTTTCCTGGTGCGCGTGGGGAAGGCAGCGGCGTGGCGGGCGTTCCTGATTGCGCGTAGCCTCGTCGTCCGCGACTGCGCCTCGTTCGGACTGCCGGAGTTTCTGCGGCTCAGTCCAGGGCCGGAGGCAGCCTGCCGCCGCCTGGCAGCGGAGATGACGGAAGCCAGAAAAACCCTTACCGGAAAGACGCTCCGTGGATCGTTTTAGCAAGCAGCCGCCTTTGTCCGAGACAGACACAACAAGCCACGCGCCTCTAGGCCGGACTTTAATGATCCAGGGAACCGGCTCCCATGTCGGCAAGAGCATTCTGGTCGCTGCCTTCTGCCGCCTGTTCGCCCGGCGCGGATACCGCGTGTCGCCGTTCAAGGCACAAAACATGGCCCTCAACTCATTTGTCACGCGCGACGGGCACGAGATCGGGCGCTCCACGGCGTTCCAGGCACGTGCGGCCGGCACGGAGCCGTGCGTGGAGATGAACCCGGTTCTGCTGAAGCCGTCGTCCGAGACCGGGTCGCAGGTAATAATCTTAGGCACGCCCGTGCGCCATATGGATGTCCATGAGTACCACGCCTACCAGCCGGTGGCGGTGGACGCAGTGACGCGCGCGCTGCACACGCTCCGGGAGCGCTTTGACATTGTGGTCATGGAGGGGGCGGGCAGCCCGGCGGAGATTAATCTGCGCGACCGCGACATCGCCAACATGCGCGCGGCAACGATTGGCAATGCCCCTGTCATTTTAGTCGGCGACATTGAGCGCGGCGGCGTTTTTGCCTCTTTGTACGGAACGCTGGCATTGCTGCGCCCGGATGAGCGCGCCCGCGTCAAGGGCCTGCTGATCAACAAGTTCCGGGGGGATGCGTCGCTGCTGGACTCGGGCCTTGCGTTTCTAGAGACAGAGTGCGGCGTTCCCGTGCTGGGCGTGCTGCCGTTTCTGCGCGACCTGGTTGTGGAAGAAGAAGACTCGCTATCCCTGCCGCCAAGCCGTCCGCCCAATGCGGCGGGGGGAGCCGACATCGCCGTGCTTCGCCTGCCACACCTCTCCAACTTCACCGACTTTGACCCGCTGGCACGCCAGGACGGCCTGCGCGTGCGCTATGTGGAGGACACGGCGCACTGGGGCGCGCCGGACCTAGTGATTGTGCCCGGCACCAAAAGTACGGTGTCCGACTTGGAGTGGCTGCGCCGCCGGGGCTTGGCCGATGCCCTTGTGCATCATGCCGCGCAGGGCAGGCGCGTGCTGGGTATCTGCGGCGGCTTTCAGATGCTGGGCGAAGTGATTGAAGACCCGGAGCATGTGGAGTCTCGTCAGGCATCAGTGCCCGGTCTGGGCCTGCTAGGCGTGCAGACTAGGTTCCAGCCCGCCAAGCAGCGCCGCCAGGTGGAGGGCATCGGGTGCGGCGGCTGGCTGGACGGGGCCACTCTCATCGGCTACGAAATCCACCAGGGCCAGACCGTGCGCCGGGCAGGCATCGCGCCGTTCGTGCGGCTGTCCCGCCGGGATGAAACGCAGGAAAGGGATGGGGAGCAGGAGTGGGACGGCGCGATGAGCGCTGACGCTCAGGTTGCCGGTACTTACCTGCATGGCTTCTTTGACGCGCCTTCGTGCCAGATGGCCCTGCGCGCGTTTCTCGGCTTAGGGGCGGCTGTTGCAGAAAACATTGCCCCCGCAAAGGCGGCCTTTGAGCGGCTGGCAGATTGGCTTGAGCAGAACTTAGACATTCCCCGCGTACTGGCAATGGCTGGCCTTGAGAAAGAAAACACGCGGATGATTTTGCAGGATGCGGGAACGGCGCAGCCGCATGGTTAAACCCTACGTGCGTCATGTCCTGGTCTGCACGGCGAGCGGGGCGGGCAAGGAAAAGGGAACGCCTGCCGACCCGTGCCGGGGCCGCTTCTGCTCAGACAAAGGCGGCGAGCAGGTCCGTGAGCGCTTTTGGACAGAGCTTGGCCGGGCCGGACTGGACACGGCGAAAGTGACTGCGGTGGGCTGCCTGGTGCAGCATCAGTATGGCCCGATTGTGATTGTCTACCCCGACGGCATCTGGTATGCCGGGGTGACAGTGGACGACGTGGCTGAGATTGTTGACACTCACCTGGCCGGCGGACTGCCTGTTGAGCGCCTTGTCTATCATCGCCTTTCTGCGACTGAGAACGCTATCCCATGAATGATAACAAACAGCACCGATTGTCAATAGGAGCGCGGCTGAGCGTGTTTGCGCTTGTGGCGACGATATGGCCGACGGCGGCGGGAACCGCCCGCGCCGCGCTGACGGTACAGGACGACCTGGGGCGGCGGGTGACACTAGCCCATGCTCCGCAACGGATTGTTTCTCTTGCGCCGAGCGTCACGGAAATCCTGTTTGCCGTAGGCGCGCAGGGCAGGCTGGTGGGCGACACGGTTTACTGCGATTACCCGCCCGCCGCACTCAAGCTGCCCCATGTCGGCGGCGTGGTGAACTACAGCTATGAAAAGATTGTCTCGCTGCGGCCTGACCTGGTGATTGTTGCCAGCCAGACGATGCCTGCGGCGGCGGCGGATGCGCTTGCCGCCCGCTTTCGCATTCCCGTGTATGTCTCCGCCGCCGCTTCCTATGCGGACGCCGAGCGCAGCGTCGCCACCCTGGGCGCACTGGCAGGCACTCCCCCGGCGACACAGGCCACCCTGCACCAGATGCGCGCCGCGCTGAGCCGGGTGCGCAAGGCTGTGGTCGGGCGGCCCCTGGTCAGCACGTTTGTGGTGATCTCGCAGCACCCGCTGATGACGGCGGGCGGCACCAGCTTTATCGGCGACCTGGTGCGCCTCGCGGGCGGGGCCAACAGCGCGGAGCATTTGGGCAGTCCCTACCCCATCTATTCCATTGAGCGGCTTGTGCAGCAGAACCCGTCGGTCATCTTAACCGGCATGCCGGGGTATGTGACCAAGCCCGGCGTGCTGTCGTTTCCCGCGGCGGCAAGTTTGGGCGCGGTCAAGCAACGCCGCGTTTATGCGGTTCCCGACAACTGGACAAGCCGCCCCGGCCCGCGCCTCAGCCTGGGCCTGCTGGCGATTGCGCGGGCGCTGCACCCGGAGGCGTTTGCCAAGTGATTGCTGTTGTCATGAACATGGCGTCGAAGTGCCGTGCTGGTTTTGCAAAAACCCGCCGTTGCGGGTGGGGACCCCTTCTTGAACCCACGCCGGTGGGTTTTCTGTTAACAGCAGGGGGTTTCAACCCCGTGTTCTGCCGCATGGAAAGGAGCAGTGCGTGGGACGCCTAACTTTGGTGCTGGGCGGGGCGCGCTCCGGCAAGAGCCGCCACGCGCAGGAACTCGCCTTGCAGATGGCGCAGGGCGCGCCGGTCGTGTATGTCGCCACCGGGCAGGCTGGGGACGACGAAATGCAGGCGCGCATTGCCCTGCACCGGCAAAGCCGCCCTGCTCACTGGCGCACGGCGGAAGTGCCCCTGGAAGTCGGCGACTTCTTGCGGCACGGGCAGGGTGATGCCCCCGTGGTCCTGATAGACTGCCTGACGCTGTTTGTCACCAACCACCTGCTGCAAACCGGCAGCGCATTGCATAACCATGCCCCCGACAGCACTGAACAAGCGCCCATGACAGAAACTTGGGACGCGCTTCCTGCCGAGTGCGCCGTAGCCGATTTAATTGAAGCTGCGCAGGGCGCAGAAGCCGACGTGGTGCTTGTTTCCAATGAAGTGGGGCTGGGCCTGGTGCCGGAAACACCCCTGGGCCGCCTCTTTCGCGATGTGGCGGGGCGGGCCAATCAGCAGGCCGCCGCCGCCGCCGGGCGGGTCGTGCTTCTGGTGGCGGGCCTGCCACTGACGGTGAAGGAATGACCCCAATACATCGGGCAATGCACTGGGCGCAGTCCTGGTTCTGGGCACCGCTCCTTGCCGTGCAGTTCCTGACACGCATTCCGGTGCGGGGCATTCCGCAGGCCACCTTTGATAACCCCGGCGCGGGGCGGCGGGCGCTGGTCTTTTTCCCCCTGGTGGGAGCATTGGTGGGAACAATCGGCGCGGGCGTCTGGGCTGCCGCGCGGCTGCTTAGCCTTCCGCCCCTCGCCTCGGCGGTGCTGGCTGTCTCGGCCACCGCCCTGACCACCGGCGCTCTGCACGAAGATGGCCTGGCCGATGTGTTTGATGCGCTGGGCACGCACACCCGCGAGCGCGCTTTGGAGGTCATGCGAGACAGCCGCATCGGCGCGTTTGGCAGCGTGGCCTTGTGGAGCGTGCTCACCCTAAAGGCGTGCGCGCTGTCCGCCCTGCCGGACAGCGCGGCGTGGCGCGTGCTGGCGTGCGCGCACATGGCGGCCCGATGGTCCTCCCTGCCGCTTGCGCTGCTCCTGCCCGATGCCCGCAAAGGGTCGGGGCTGGGCGCAGGCTTTGCCGCCTTGGTGACCTGGCGCGAAGTCGCAGCCGCCACCGCTGTGACAGCGCTGGCAATTGCTTTCCTGGCGGATGGGGCCGAGGGCGTCCTGTTCGGCACTGCCGCTTTGGGGGCGGTATTCGCTTCGGGCCTGTTCTATCGCCGCCGCTTTGGGGGCGTGACCGGCGACTGCCTGGGCGCGACCAATCAAGGCGTGGAAGTTCTTGTTTTGTTAATCGGAGCCGCACATGACCCACATTTCCACTCACACCTTCGCTGATAACTTCAATTTGACGGACGGCTTTGTGGGCACAATCCCGCCCCTCAACGCGCAGGCGATGGCCGATGCTCGCAGCCGTCAGAACCGCCTGACCAAGCCCACCGGCAGCCTGGCCCGCCTGGAAGACCTTTCCATTCAGCTTGCGGGCATGACCGGCACGGAAATCCCCGACATTGACCCCGCCATCATCTTTGTCTACGCGGCGGATCATGGCGTGGCCGCGCGAGGCGTCAGCGCCTACCCCCCCGAAGTCACCGCGCAGATGGTGCTCAACTACGCCCGTGGCGGCGCGGTTATTAACACTCTCGCCGCGCAGATTGGGGCAAAGTTAATGGTTGCCGATGTGGGCGTGGCGAGTGATCTACCCGCTTCTCTGCCCATTCTGCACCGCAAAGTCAGGCCGGGCACCGCCGATTGGACGCAGCAGCCCGCGATGGACAAGGAGCAGACTCTTGCCGCGCTTCAGGTCGGCTGGGACACATTTCACGAGTCGGGGCCGGTGGGCCTGGCGATTGTCGGCGAGATGGGCATTGGCAGCACCACCACCGCCGCCGTGCTGTCGGCAGCCCTGACCGGCCATTCCCCTGAAGCGCTCGCAGGCCGGGGCACAGGCCTTGACGATGACGGCGTGCTCCGTAAAGTGGTCGCCATCAAGGCGGGCCTGGCCCGGCACGCGCCCGGCAGCGTCCTTCCCACCCTCGCCGACCTGGGCGGCCTGGAGATAGCCGCTATGACCGGAGCCATCCTCGCCGCCGCCTCCCGCCGCGTGCCGGTCGTGCTGGACGGCTTTATTTCCACCTGCGCCGCCCTAGTTGCCGTTTCGTTTGCGCCCGCCTGCCGGGACTACTTGGTTGCCGGGCACCGCTCGCCGGAGCCGGGTCATACTTTGCTGCTGCGCCGCCTCGCCCTGGAACCGCTGCTGGACCTCGGCCTGCGCCTGGGCGAAGCAAGCGGGGCGGCGCTGGCAGTTTCCCTGCTGCGGTCTTCCGTAGCCGTGCTGCGGGACGTGGCGACCTTTGAGCAGGCCGGTGTTTCCAACCACGACACGGCATAGGCGAATGAAGACTGCCCGAATCGCTCTGCCGCTGCCTTGTTCCCTGGGCATTGCTTGCGTGTTCCTTGCGCTCCGCAGAATTGGGGCTATCAGGAAGCGGGAGTGTCTAAACGTGTATAGCAGTGATGGATAGACGTTGAACCCATTGCTGAAGTAGCGAGCCGCAGGAGCCTGATCCACAACCGCCTGCATCACTCCCAGGAGCGTTCCAAGCTAACGCTCCAGCCTACGATGCAGCGTGTGGCGCGGTCTACCGCCGTGCATAAGTAGACAACGTTTTTTCTGCGCGACAAAGGTGTGCAGTTCATCAAGTTCGACGGTCTGGCAGGCAGAGGGTCGGGCAGGAGGGGGCAGAGCGTCAGCGGCGGCATTGACCCAGTTGGCAACAGACTGGTGGCTGACACTCAGGGCACGAGCGATGCGCCTGAAGGAGAGGCCGTCGGCGTAGAGGCAGAGGGCTTGATATTTGAGGGCAGGCGCGTAGCCATAAGCTTTGGGCAGTGGCGTATAGTGGCGTCGGCACAGGCCGCAGCGGAGGCGCTGGCTTCCACAGCGTGTGGTGCCTGCTTTGGTTTGGCGCAGGGTGGCAGAGCAAGAAGGGCAAATGTTAGATCAAGTGTTGAGGGCAGACGGCGAGGAGTTCATGAAACCATTGTCGGCGACGCCTGCACAGAACTAGACACTCCCCTATTTTTCTGAGAAACAATGCGGATGCATAGGGCAGGGTTATTGGCAACCATTGGTTGTTACTTGTCAAGTCTCACATGATTATGAACGGGAAGCTAAGAGAGCGGTAGACTCTTTGATGAACAATTCCGGCTGCTTGTCAAACCAAGCCAAACACGCCTCGTAAGGCGTCCTGCCCCCAAGCGCCGGTGCTTGCGGCAGAAGTTGTACCAGACAAACCAGCCGCGCAGGTCCTCGCTCGTCTGCGCGGCAGTCTCGTAGCGGTGAACACTGCCGCGTCATTGAGGCTCGCGGCATCTTTAAGGTTCGAGGCATTATCAAGGTCGGCCCAAGCTTTGACTAGCAGGAGCAGGCGGCGGCAGGCGCGCTGTCTTTTCAGGAGCATTCGCCAGCCGAGGGCATGTTTGCAGGAGTGTCTGCCGCCGTGCTTCTGGAAGAAGGGGCAGTCGCAGGTACCCGCCTGGATGTCCAGCCGGTACGCGCCGCCGCGTCCGTTGCGGATTTGCAGCGTGTGCCTGCCTGTCCAGCGGGCGCGGTAGCCGTGCTCGAACAGAGTCTGGGCACGGGCGTTGACGTTTGCCAGTAGGCGCGCTTCGTCGAATGTCATGGGAATGTTCGTCTCCTCCTCGCTTGATGGTGAAAGGCGCAAACCTTCCGGGAGGAAGGATAACGAACTTGAGATCAGGAAGGAAGTGACGGTGCAAGGTTGCACTGAACCTGACCCTGCTATGATCGCAAGATACCGCTGATGTGGGGTCAGGATTCTGTTGGTTGGTGTGCAGGGCAGTTGTTTTACTGCCGCTTCATCATTGGCGGTGCAAGAACTTTCATGTTCACAACAACCTATACGGGGTGAATACTTGAGAAAAGCATCTCAATCTCCTAAAGAGATCAAGACAAACACCCATAATAGGAACACGTCGGTAAAATGTACGGCTATTCAGCCGCTCCAAATAGCACCCCCTGTTTTTGGAGGTTGTTATTTGGAGCGGCTTTTGTCCCGTAAGACTGGTATTAACACAGGGAGTGAATAATCCTAACAGTTGCCGATAATACAAATGGTGGGAATTGACCCACCATCCATCAAATAGATAGCGGACGTGAATAGCTCCGGGAACGGATTCCCGCCGTTCCCGAAGCCTACCCGCCTGCTTAGGAATAGAACACAATGAGAAATCTCTCTCAATGGTGGCGCTCCATCGACAGCACCGCCGCAGCCCGCCTCTCGCTCGCGTTCGCAATGGCGGATACGATCATGCGGTTCATCGGCCTTTTCCTTCACAGGTAGGCAACTGAGCTAGATCAGGGGGGGAGTTGTAGCAAGCTATGGCTCTCCCTCATTCCATGACAAGCAAGTCGCTTATTCATCCTTGATCTAGGCACTCTTCTTTTGCCTCAATACGTTTTTCCAAAACGTATCTTTGCCTCCGAGTACCCAAGCGTGGGTTTCGCAGCCTCCTGGCCGCACCACTCTTCCGTGATAATCGCCTGTTGGCGCGAGGGAGCGTCGCCTTGGTCGCGGGCCGAAGGCGAGCGCTGTCGCTCTGCTAATGATTATCGGCAACCGGAGGCGAAACTTTAGGGCTTTTTTAGCAGCAGGTGCAGCATTAGAAAAAAGCCGTTATATCCTCGTTTCCACCGCTCAAGTTGTGGATGAGCCAAACGCAGGGGTGGACGACAGCTTAATTCTTCTGCTGCCTGAGCAAACGCAATGCTGCGGCGTGGCAACGGAAAGAAAAGGCGCGGGAACTAAGTGTACAGGTGCATTGACAACAAGGCGACTTACAAAGTATACTTTGTAATGATCAACAGTTAGTCCCTGAAGCTCAAGGATCATCCCATGCCACAAGTTATCAGCCTCCGTATCCCTGATGCTACCGCCGAGCGCCTCCGAGCCGCCGCAAGACGTGCCGGGCGCTCCCTCAACGAGTGGGGGGCGCTCTCCCTGGAAGAGTGGCTGCGCCAGAACGAGTTCGCCGACATCGAGTTCCGCAGCGTTGGCGGCCAGCGCCAGGCCTGCCTTAAGGGAGCGCTGCCCATCTGGCAGGTGATCCTGGTGGCGCAATCTTACCAGTTGGACGCGGAGCAGACCGCGCAGCACTTCGGCTGGCCCGCCCGCCGCATCCAGGCAGCGCTGGGCTACTACGAGGCGTTCGCCGCCGAGATTGATCAGGCCATCGAAGACAACCGCAGCATGACGGAAACCGCCCTGCGCCGCCTGCTGCCTCAAATGGAAGTGCTGGCCGTTCCTGCCTCGCCTCAAGCAGATGTTACAGGCGGGGGTGACCGCCCCTGATGCTCTCTCTTCTGCTGGACGAACAAATCTCGCCTCAGGTTGTGGCGGCTCTCTCCGTGCTTGCTGCCGAGGTGCCTGTCGTCAGCATTCATGGCTGGCGCGGCGGCGCGCTCCTGGGCAGTGATGACGCTTTGGTGCTTCAGGAAGCGGCTCAGGAAGGGCTGACGCTTGTCACCTACGACCTGAAGACCATCCCGCCGGTGCTTGTGGAATGGGGGATCGCAGGTCAGCCTCACGGCGGCGTGATCCTGGTAGATGACCGCAGTATTTCGCCTGCCGACTTCGGTGGGCTGACCCGCGCATTGCTGTATTGCTGGCAAGTGCAGGGCGGCTGGGACTGGACGGACCGCATCCTGTACCTGAAGCCTGCCTCTACCTAAAGCCTGCCTGACGTCAAAAATATTAAGGTCAAAAACATTAAGGTCTAGAACCCATGATGATTGAAAACGAGCGGCAGTACCGCATCACAAAAACGCAGGCGGAGAAGTTTGAAGAAGCTCTGGTTCACATGGAGCGCGGAGGGGAGCCGGAAGACCTGCATCTGCTGCTCCATAAGGCGCAAGTGGATGCTATGCGAAGCCAGCGGGACAGCCTGCGGCAAGAGCTGTCCGAATACGAAGCGCTGCGGGACGGAGTACACGTCGGCGAGCCTGGCGTGGATACGGGCCGTCATCCATACGCTAAGCGTCATCGTTAGGGAAGAAGTGTCTCCCACCAGGTAGAAACTTCAGCATCGGGGCCAAGCATCGAAAGTGAGTGCGTTGGTTTCTGTAAAGCGGTGAAAATGGCCGTACTTGTCTGAAGTGGGAGCGCACGAACTCAGCCGGTATAATAACAATTGGAATGACCGTCATCGATCTGGCAGCCAAGCTTAAAGCGGGCCAGTGGCAAATGGGTCTGTAATTCTCTTTGAGCTAAAAATAGCTCTTGCATGTTCGGTGAATGTTCGTGTATTGTACCGGCATGTACCAACTCCTCAGCGACCCCAACATCAAGCTTGACCTGGCCATTGACGGCGTCAATCACGTCGTCGTGCCCCGCTGGGTCTGGTGGCAGGGCAAGACGTACAGGGTGCAGGAAGTCGGCGCTGTTCGCTCGAAGCGGCGCGGCCAGGTGAAACTGCACGTCTACTCCGTGAACGTGGGGACGCTGGACCTGACCATTGAAGTCGACTCCACCTCTTTGGCCCCCAGGCTGATCGCCGTCTCCGATGGCCTCCCCAACTGACATGTCCGCACTCACCGCCTAATATGTTCGCTCTCTCCGCCTGACATGCCGGTTCCTCCCAACGGCAACGACCCCGACGTCTTGTTCTGCGATATGAATGCCTGCTTCGCAAGTTCCGAGCAGCAGGCGAACCCCCTGTGGCGCGGCAAGCCGGTCGGCATCACCCCGGTCAACGTGCCCGGAAGCTGCGTCATTTCCCCCTCCTACGAGCTGAAAGCCAGGGGGGTCAAGACCGGCATGAGCAACCGCGATGCCCGGCTGATGGCGCCGGACATGGTGCTGAAGGTTTCCGACACCGACCTGTACCGCGAGATGCACCGCCGCCTGAACCGCATCCTGCGCGACTTCAGCCCCGACGTGCGGCCCCTGAGCGTGGACGAGGCGGCGGTGTTCCTGGCGGGCACCCCGGCGCTACGGACACGCAGCATGGAAAGCATCGCCCTGGAGCTGAAAGCGCGCGTCAAAAAGGAGATGGGGCCTGCGATGCGCGTGAGCGTCGGCATCGCAACCAATGTGTTCCTCGCCAAAACCGCCGCCTCGCTGGATAAGCCGGACGGCCTGCGCACCATCCGTGCGGACAACCTGCGGGACGTGCTGGCGGGCCTTAAGCTCACCGATCTCTGCGGCATCGCGGGCCAGTACGAGGCGCGGCTGAACGCGGCGGGCATCTTCACGCCGCTGGACTTTCTGGACGCCGACGCCCACTTCCTCTGCAAGAGCGTGTTCGGCAGCATCGAGGGCTACTACTGGTTTCGCAAGCTGCGGGGATACGAGGAAAAGACCTACGAGCCGAACCGTGGTTCCTACGGCAATTCGGTGCAGCTGGACAAGCCCACCTGGCAGATCGACACGCTTATGGGCATCGCCGAGATGCTGTGCCTGAAGGCCTCAACGCGGATGCGCCGCGAAGGGTACGGGGCGCGCAACGTGCAGCTGATGCTTCGCTACGAAGGCGGCGGGTGGTTCAAGCGCCACGTTCGGACAGCGCGCCCGCTGTGGACGGCCCCGGACGTGTTTCGAGCCGCCGTTGCGGTGTTCAACGCGCAGAGCGGGGGCGGGGGCAGGAACAACCCAAAGGGCGTGACAAAGGTGATGGTGGACCTGTACGACCTGGCGGCGGGCGCACCGGCGCAGCTGGGCCTGTTCGACGGGGAGTGCAAGGGGTCGGAGATGGGGGGCATCACGCGCGACAAGCGCATCACGGAAAGCCTGGATGTAATCAACCTGAAGTACGGCCTCAACACCCTGAGGACCGCCCGGATGGTAGGGACGAACATCGAGGCAAACATTCACGACCGCATCCCGTTCGGGTCGGTCTCTGACGTGGAGGAGCTGTACGCCGAAGAGGAAGCGTGGGAAGTGCCGAACGAACTTGCGGAATCCCCGTTTGCTTTTGCCGACTGATTGAATGGCCGCGTTAAAGGCTCATAATGTACCTTGGTAGAGCTGCTGGGCTTCACCTGTGCTTAAGGCGCGATTGTAGATGCGCACGTCGTCGATGGAACCGTTGAAGGTATCTCCACCAAGATTACTTGCTCGTTTTCCTAGGGTATTTGTGCGATTACTGCTTGCAGGTATGTTGAAAGAGAATGATCCTGCGATGTTTCCGTTTATAAAATACGTTAATATTCCTGTCGTCGCATTCAACGTTGCGACTACATGCGTCCATGTTCCACTAGGAACAGGCATGGTCGCTGAAGGCGCATCTTGAATGTTAACATTGGTAAATCTCAAATTCTGCCCTCCTTGTAGTCCCAGTGAGGGAGATCTGCTATCGCCGCCAATTATGCCGTTCCAGCCAAGGTTAGTTGGTGTTGGATTGACCCACGCGCTGAACGTCAGGCTTGATCCGGCGAGTTGAAGCGATGGCGAACTTTGAAGTGCAGCGTATTCGCTGCTTCCATTGAACTTCAACGCGTTTCCGAATTTTCCGGACATCCACCCGCTACTAGTTCCGTCGAACGTAAAATTGATGAGTGATCCGGCGATACCGTTCCCACTTGAATCAGTAGCCGTGACAGAGGTGCCGCTCCCATCTAGCTGGTACCAGGCGACAAGACCGGTAGTTGCTGCTGCGGACAAGTTGCCCAAGCCCACGCTGGCTAAGGCTTGATCCGAATTTGACAAGTTCCCCCCACTCCCTTCGGCAACGCAGTAGTATGGATTCGCCGCATTCACCAGATTCGCGCAGAGAGCATAGAGCGGCTGGCCGGAAACACCTGCGACGAGTTGGCGGTTTGTTCCTGCAGCGATAGCGGTAGGCGTACCCGGGGCGACGTAGCGGTAGGTATAGGCAGACGAAGGGGTTTTGGAAACGTTCGTGGCATAGGTCAGGGCACTGGCACTCTGCGTTCCGGTGAACGCGGACGGTAGTGAGCCAGCTGTCCCGCTGAGACTATCTACCGAACTTGGGATGTTGGAAACGACTTCCCCCGAAGCGATATCGTCCACCCGGAAACTCTCTACCGCTTTACCCATCTCAGCGATGTCCGACTGGGCCGTCGCGTTACGGGCCTTGATCGAGCTGTTCCCCAGTTGAGTTACGACCAAGACCGAGAGGATCCCAATGATGGCAATAACTACCAGAAGCTCAATGAGGGTGAAGGCAGGGCGATACATATGCTACAAGTATACGGCAGAGACACTCGATTCACCAGGGGACGGGTGAAGCAGCTTTGGCGGCACCGCCCATCCAAGATACCTACTTATATTAGGATGTTGGTCGCAACCGTACAAGGCTCGCGCCTGTGAATACGGTTGAAGCTTAACCCAACCCCAGATGCTGTCGCACGTCATTCCAGTAGGATGCATCCTGAAGCAAAGTTACAAGGTTCGGTGGAATGGGCACGTACGACTGTGACCAAGATTGGTTCTGCGGGCATTCTGAAGATCGCTCAGCTCCAGAGCGCGCTGAGCGGCACGGCATGCAGGCGCTCACCAAACGGAACGGTCTGACTGCCTGTGTGCAGCACCACGCCGCGCACGAACCGGTCGCCCGTCGCTTCGGCTAGGGCGCGCAGCCCCTTGAAGTCCGAGGCCGTCACCGTCGCGGAGGCTTTCACTTCCACACCTACGAGCCGCCCCGTCGCATCTTCCAGCAACAAGTCTACTTCCTCCTGTTTTTCTGTGCGCCAGTGAAACAGCTGCGGCTGCGTCCGACTCCACCCGGACAGCTTCCGCATCTCCATTACCACAAACGTTTCCAGAATCTGCCCCAGCATCGACCCGTCCGAAGCCAGCCGCTCTGCGCTCAGGCCCAAAAGGCTTGCGGCAAGGCCCGTGTCGCAGAGCGTGACCTTCGGGGACTTGATCAGCCGCAGTCCCAGGTTGCTGCTCCAGGCGGGCAGCATCTGCACGAGAAAGGTCATCTCAAGAAGCGTCAAGTAACGCCCCAAGGTAGTGTATGGCAGGCCGGAAGCGCGGGACATGTCGGCCTGGTTCAGCAGAGCACTGGTGCGCCCGGCAAGCAGGGACAGCAGGCGCGGCAGGGCGGTCAGCCCCTCGATATTTGCCATGTCCCGCACGTCGCGCTGAAGGATGGTCGTCAGGTACGAGCCGAACCAGGCTCTGCGCCTGGCCTCGCTGCCCCGCGCCAGTGGCTCCGGATACCCGCCGCCCAGAAGTTTCTGGAGAAGCTCCGGGCGTTCCACGGCTGGCAACCCCACTGGGAGCGGCGTGTCCGCGAACAAAACGTCCACGAGGTTCTTCGCATCGCCGCTAATCTCGGCTTGGGCGAGCGGCCAGAGGGTCAGAACCTCCATGCGGCCTGCCAGCGACTCGGAGAGACGGGGCAGCAGCAGGACGTTGGCCGAGCCGGTCAGCAGAAAGCGTCCGGGCGTGCGCTGCCGGTCCACGGCGGCTTTGAGGGCTGGGAACAATTCGGGGGCGTGCTGCACCTCATCAAGGACGACCGGCCCCGAAAGGCCCGCCAGGAACCCCGCCGGATCCGTGCGGGCGGCGGACAGGACGGCGATGTCGTCCAGGGTCAGGTAGGCCCTGGGCCTGTCCAACGACTGGACAAGGGTCGTCTTGCCGGTTTGACGGGCGCCGTTGACAAGCACGACGGGGCTGTCGGCAAGTGCGTCTAGCAATGGCTGCGCAAGAAATCTCCGGTACATGGTGAGATTTTAACCACTGAATGGTGAATTGTCAAGAACAGAACATGGATAGCGAATCATCACTGAGGCAGCTTCCGCGAACCGCACGGGTTGGTCGGCAACCGTCTTGAGCCATTGCAAGGCCAGCATATCATGCGAACGGCAAGGCAACCATCACTTGAAATCGCGGAGCAGATCGGTCTTTTGAGTGCGGTTCGAATGCGATCTTGCATGGCCCTACAAGAGAGTAATAAATACCGGGCAACCAATGCCAAAACTTAATCGTCGCTTTCACCCTGCTGACGACCAAGTTGTTACGACCAAATTGTGACGACCAATCGGGCCGCGCATCAGCTTAACTTCGGAGAAAACAAACCGAAAAAAGGAAGAGGGAAAGTTCGAACATCGTCCAGCAGGGGGAGCCACTCTTGATTTTCAACGGCTTTTTGCACGCCAGCGAAGAACTCACCAGGTTGAATGGTGAGTTTTTTGTCCTCTAAAACAAGGTTCGAGCCTACGATTTGCAGGATCTGACGCTTCTCCGCAGGCGTGCCACTGGCGAACCGCTCCCGCACCACCCGACAGAAGGAAAATGCTTCTTCCACCCGGTCCAGCCACTGGTTCGAGCGTAAACCAAAGGCATCCATCTGTTCAGCTAACCGGCTGCCTTCGCCGACCAGTTCCTCTCGTTTAGCAACGAACTCCGCATCGTCAATCAGGTCGCGCAGGCGCAGGTCCGTCAGCCGTTTTTTAGCCGTCTCGTTGGTGCGGACAGAGGCCTGCAATTCTCTGAGAGCGTCCTCCTGCACCCGCGTCTCACGCCCGTGCTCTTCTTTGACCTGCCGGATCGCCCACTCGGCAATGCTCTGCGGGAGGGTGATGCTGGCAAGGAACGCGTCGATTTGGCCCTCCAGCTCTTTTGCCTCGACATACCGCTGCGTGCAGGCCACGCCCGGCTTCTTTTTCACGCACCGGTAGTAGGTCCACTCGAAGATATGCCCGTCCCGCCTGCTGGCTTTGGTGCGCCGTTCCGCCGTGATCGAGCAGCCGCACTCGCCGCAGCGGATCAGGCTGCCTGTGAAGGCGAACTCGAAGTGCTTCTGCGGACGGGGCAAGCCCTCCCGCCCAAGCAAGCCCTGTACCCGCCAGAACTCTTCCTCCGTCACCATTGGCCGGTGCGAGCCCCAGTGCAGCTCGCCGTTGATTCGGAACCACCCCCTGTAGAAGTGACCGGTGAGGACGTTGTAGACGGTGTTCTTGCTGACCAAGCGGCCTCCGTGCTTGCCGTACTTCGGCGTGGTCAGGTGCCACTCCCGCGTTGCCAGACGGTGCAGCTGCGGAACGGTGTAGGCGCCGGTCAGCATCAGATCCCACAGCTTGCGGACACGGTCGAAGCGTTCCGGGTCGGCAATGATCGTCCGGGCCCCTTCTTCCCGCGATAAATCGTTGAGGTAGCCGATAGGAGCGAGACCGGGATACTGGCCGAGCGCGATCTTTGTCTTGATGGAGTTTCGGACATGGGTCGAAAGGTCACGGCTGTATTGGTTCGCCATACCAAGTTCGACCGCAATCATCATCACGTTGTCCGTTGGCAGATATGTCCGCTCGGTCGTGATAATGCGCTGAATTTTGCCTTCTTGCAGCAGCTGGATGATCATCCCGCCGTCCTGCATGTTGCGGGCGAGGCGGTCCAGCTTGAAGGCGACAATCACGCTGGTTTTGCCGCTCAGGACGCGGGCGATCATTTCATTGAACATCGGCCTTCCGGGTACCTTAGCGGATCGGGATTCCGTCAGTACGTCTTTTGCGGGATCAATGGGCAGGTCATTGTCTTTGGCGAGAATGAGCGTCTCCCGCATCTGCGACTCGATGCTCAGAACCTGGCGATCTTCCTGCTCGCTGGACTTGCGGCAGTAGACGAGGGTGCCCTCAGTGGCCGAATGAGTTCTTTTCAGGTTGACACTCATAAATTGACGCTCATAAAGGAGATTGGTGCGGAAAGGAGATTGGTGCGGATGGGGTGTTTGCAGGAGGCGAGCCCCGGCTGCGGGACAAGTCTCTGCGAGAGGCCATTCTTTGGAGTCTCTGCGAGAGGCCATTCTTTCGCGTATCAGATGGACTCTAGCGGATCAGCGGGGCGGCCGCAAGAGCAGGCGGAACAGCTCGACCAGTTGTCCTGCCCGGATCCGCGCCTCTTCCGGCGTGAGGTCTGTCCCGTACTCCTGCTGCCAGAGCTGTTTGAATTCCGCAAGGGCGTCCGAGCTGGTCGCAGCATCGGATGCGCAGGTGGGATCCGCCGGCCTGTGAGATAAGGATGCTTGCATAGCGTTGGATTTCCGAGAGGAGATCTGAGGTGATGCCGGACAGTTTTCCTCGCGGTGCGCCATAGGCATAGTTGGGCAGATGAGGTAAGTGAGATAAGCGAGTTGGGGAGTGTCCAGTAAGCATCGTCCGTCAACTCCCAGACGTTTTGGCTGACTTGATCCATGCTGCTGCATCTGTCCAGCATCATGGCGGCATACCTCCCAGGCGAGCAACCACCGGTGCTTCCACGCAGCGATGGGCCTTTTCAAACCAGCCGCGCAACCGACGTTGCATGTTCGGTCTTTGTTTGGGAAAGTAATGCGCAAGCAACCCACCTGTAATTCACCAAGGAGGCCCATGCAGCCACAAACGACACACATTGGAGCTGGCCCCGCGCCGCAGCCGCGCCGCCTCCACAACCGGGTGGATGCGGTCATGAACCATGTCAGCCGCTACCAGTTCGAGGGACGAGCACGGCTCGCTGCGGACGTAGGCGTGTCCCGCTCCACCATCAGCCGGATGCTCAATGGGAACACGACGCCTTCCTACGCCCTCGTGCAGAAAGTCACCGCCGCATTGTCCGAGCATTTAGCGAAACCGTTGGATGTATCGGACCTTTTCTCACCGTCGGGTTTTTATGAGGAGCGCTCCGCCTGCCGGTTAGCCGGTTGCCGGGGCTGCTTGCCGGAAGCCGCCTTTGACGGGCGGGGAAGGCGCCGCCCCGAATGGCGGGACGCCCAGCCCGGAGACTGGTCCCTTGCGCCGCTGCCGGATCAGACCGCTTAATCTCACCAGTCTTAATTTGTTGTCATGCAAAACAACTCTGCCACCACCAGCCCCCACAGCAGTCAGCCCGAAGCGCCGCTGCGCCATGAGCTGCGTCGCCGCCTGCTGGCCCTGCCGTACCGCGCCTTCCTTCAGGTCGCCGTCCATTTGCTCAAGGAGCAGGGATACACCGCAGCTCGGCCTACAGGACACGACCAATGGAAAGGGCGCAACACAGCAGGAGGATGGGACGCCGAAGCGGACTTCCAGGCGGGGGCTCTTGGCACTCTGCACTGCATCGCCCAAGTCAAGCAGTTCGATACGCTCGTCGTCGCCCAGCGCCAGGTGGATGAGCTGCGCGGTACCTGTCTGCGGGCTAATGCGCACCAGGCGGTTCTGATCACGCTGTCCACGTTCTCGCCGCCCGCCCGCAAAGCCGCGCAGGTGAACACGTCCGTCGCGCCCCTGCGCCTGATCGACGGGGACGAGCTGCTGGACATGCTGGTTGAAACCAAGCTGTGCCTGAGACGGTCGCAGAGCGGGGCTTGGACGCTGGATGAGGACTACTTTGCCATGCTCAAAGAAACGTCGGCCAAAGGCAGAGCCGTTTCCCAACCCGGCACGGCAGGCAGCAGTGCGCCCAAAGATAGCGTTCTCCCGCAGTTCGTCTCCATTACTGTGCGGCTTAACCCGCCAAAAGGCTTTTCGCAGGCGGGCAAGTGGCAATGGGCGGCGGACATGGGCGCAAGTTCTGACAGGGGCAGTAATCCGGACCTGAGCGGGGAACCCCGGTGACGGGGCCGACCCACCTGGCGCTTGGCGTCAGCGCCGTCTGGCTGCTCGCGCCCATCCCCGGAGCTGTTGGACACGGACAGGCCAGCGGAGCCGCCAATCCCGCTCTGCTGGCCCTCGCCGCCGCGATGGGAGCTTTGATGCCCGACCTGGACGCCCAGCGCTCTACCATCCGCTACCTGCGCGTAGATATGGGAGGGGGAAAGTGGCTGCGCCCGTTTGAGCCGGTTGCGGCTCTGGTGTCTAGGACGCTGGGGCACCGGGGGCCGCTGCACTCGCTGCTGGGCATCCTGTCCATCTGGCTGCTGCTGGGCTTGCCAACACTGCTATGGATTGGGTGGCAGCCCTCCGCCGCCTTCGCCCTGGGGCTGCTGAGCCACCTTCTCGGGGACGGCTGCACCAAAAGCGGCGTGCCACTGCTGTTTCCTTGGCCTGGACGCCGGCACCTGCTGCCGCCTGCCCTGCGCCTGACGACCGGCTCCCTGGCCGAACGCCGCCTCCTTGTGCTGCTGGCCGTTCCCGCCCTTCTGATGCCCCTGTCTGCCCTTCTGATGCCCCTGTCTGCCCTTCTGATGCCCCTGTCCGGCATTCTATGAGCCGCTGGAAGACTAGGGTGGAGCAGGCTTCCCGCCGCCCTCTAACCGCCTTATAGCCCCTCTTATGAAAACTACAACTTCTTTTCCGCACCTGGTTTACGACGGGATCAACTCCGAACGCCTCCTGCACGAGCAGGCTATCCTCTGCGCCCGCCTCGCGCGGCTGCTGCGCCGCTCCCTGCACGGCCTTGCCTGGGAGGAGCTGCGCTTCGGCGATCGTTCCCGGCTGGAACGCGCTCTGTCCAGCCTGGGCAGCGACATCCCGCTGGTCTGGCTGATCCGAGGTCAAGAAGTACCTACGAAAGAATCAAACGACGCGCAGATCATAAGCGCGGCAAAGAAGATGAAATCCACCGGCAACTAAAAGCACGGCAATGAATTAGGGCGCGGCGATAAACAAGAGTACGACAAAAGCCGCGCCTGCCGTGAACCCGTCCCACTGGGGGATCGAGTCGCCGGCAGTCTGCGCGGCCTTCCTCGGCCACCCGGGCGCCCGCGCCCGCCGCCGTCCTGCCCCGAAGGGCAGGCGGCGGCGAGCTGCCGGGCCGATGCGCAGACCCACCCTACCCCCAGCAGCAAGGCCCGCAAGTTCCGGTGCGCCCCCGCACGAGAACATCATCTACAAGCCCACTAATAATCTACAAGCCCACTCATAAAGCCTATGACAGTAAAGCCTATGACAGACACGCCCGCCCCGCGCGCCTTTCCCTTCATCGTCGAGCACCGC
>JAABUZ0100001329.1_pt1 | contig 48008 bp, 46 predicted proteins | sample 5562091 | NCBI WGS metagenome assembly JAABUZ01 (sample SAMN12813069, study PRJNA571459) | rock metagenome | isolation source: Antarctica rocks | place: Antarctica: Victoria Land, Linnaeus Terrace sud | collected 2015-12-21 | reverse complement strand
CGGTCCGTGTCATTGACGAAGGTGATTCCGAACGAGTCCGGCGTATTGGCACACCCGCTCGTGATGGCGCAGGCTGCGGCGAGGACGAGCGAAGCGAAGACTCGCACGGCGCGGGTGTAACCGGTCAGCCGACTCGGGCGCCAGCGCGGTCTCTCGGCACCGGCGTCGACCGTGACGACGAAGCAGCTGAACCGAGACCGGCTAATCCCAGGTCCCTCTCCAGCGCTGGCGGCGTCCGTTGGGACGGCAGCCATCCAGGCGCGCGATCGGGCGCCCTGCGCGCTGAACTTCGCCCAACTCGAGCACCTAGAACAGGTTCTTGAGGAGACGGAGCAGCGAGCGCACTCCGAGCACAACGACGAGCAGGATGACCGCGATGATCACGATCGCTGGGGCTCCGTGGACGGACCCGTGGAAGACGACGGCCGCGGTAGACATGAGGGTTCTCTTGTCGGCGGGGATGCCACGCTCCTTGGGGACGCGATGAACGGCCGGGCCGCTGCCCTCCGCGCACCTGCGCGACGCTCTCAAGGGCGGGGTCTGCTTCCTCGAAGTGGAGCTGTCCACCCGGAGCCCAGCGTATGCTGGCGCGTGCCCCTACGCTCTTCGCGTGGACCCACTCGCTGGTTTGGGCGACGTCCCTTGGCACGATTTGACGCACGCCTATGGGAGCGCCGACGACGTCCCGGTGCTTCTGCGACGTCTTCAGGGCGACGGGCGCGAACGCGACGAGGCGCGGTACGCACTGCGTGGGAACATCTGGCACCAGGGGACGACCTACGACGCGACGGCGTTCGCAGTTCCGTTCCTCGCGCGGCTCGCCGCAGCCGACGCCTCACTTGCGCCCGAGCTGCTGTTCGACTTGGGCGCCATCGCCGAGGGGGCCCGTACGAGCACGGGGCTCCCGTCCACGACACTCGCTCGGGTGAGCGACCGATTCCTGAACCCCAAGAGCCGATCAGTGCACGCGGGGCTGTCCGCTTGGAGCTCCCTCGGCTGGTGGCCTCCGTACGCAGCCGACTGACCCGTCCGGTCATCGCCGGCTTCTGCCGGTTGGCCTATGCCTTCCCCGAGGAGAGGACCTTGCCGCGGGACCCGCTGCACGAGGCATTCAGGGCCGATGACGTTACGCCGCTCGACCAGGCAGGCGTGGTCATCGTCCTGCTCCGAGCCGGTGACGAATTGTGGGGCGACATCGTCTTGCTCGAAGTACTCATCGAAGCCATGGGGCACGTCGACTGAGCAGCACAAGTCCCTCAGAGGGCTTTGGCGAAACGACTAGCGAAACCTCCGAAGAATCTTTTCCCGCTGCGCCACGCTCCCGACCCACTCGCGCCAGATCACCTTACGCCGCTCGGGATCACCCCCCGCGGCGTCGTCGTATCCAAACTGCATCTTGCAGTTCGGACAGATTTCCAGGCTTCCGCCTCCCCTGGCGTTTGGGGCTATCCACGCTGGCTCATCGAGCTTGTCATAGCCGCAGGCCGGACACCTAGAGCGCTCCTCTTTCACTGGGAGAGCTTACGCGGCGAGCGGTACGGCTCGCGCTCGGGCTCGCGCACAGGCAAGCTGGGCGAGGATGGTCTCGGCGTGGAGCCGCCCCCGGTCGATTCCTCCGCTCCGGCACGGCGCCGGCGCCGGCCACGGGCGCTCAGCGAACTCGCGCCACCGGCGGATCATCGCGTACGGGCAGGGCAACTCCTCTGACGGAGGAAACCAACGGCCATCCCGCGTGCCGGCACCCGATCGCGCTCGCTATCGCTTACCGGCGAACTGCCGTACCACGCCAATCGCGAGCACAACGGCCAGAAGAACTAAGCCGAGCGTATCGTGAGGATAATGCGTATATCGGTCCCACGCGAGTGGAAGAACGGAGAGGGCTATCACCCACGTGACATCGGCACCTCGAACTGTCGTCTTGAGCGAGGTCGAAGAGCGCGGGTTCATCGTTGAAAGCATCTCGCGCTTGATCGCGTTGCGCAGCGGCTCGAGCGCGTCGGCGCGCGTGCGCACCGCCGGGCACTGGTCGATGAGCGTCGCGTTTGCGTCGCCGATAGAGCGAGACAACGTGGTCAACAGAGTTCCGCCGCGTTGCTCTCGCCGTACTGGCGATCGGCCCGCATGGTGGCGGAACGTGCCAACGGTCGGCATGCGAACGAGGCTCAGAAGTCGCGCTGACCGCGGAGCTGGCCTGCGACCTGCGCGTGTAGAAGATCGCGCACCTCGTCGAGTCTTGCGCGCTCGTTTTCTCGCCGCTGACGGCGTTCGAAGGCGGCGTGAACAGCGCCGGTCAGGGCATCGCGAAGCTGATTGGGAGAGACGAGGTCAGCTCGGATGATTCGCACGGAGTCCTGGTCCACCCCAACGTTTTCGGCAAGCTCGGCGTTGAGCATTCGCGCGAGCTCGGCACGCGGAAGCTCGTGTTCGTCAGGAACAAGCTCGAGGGTGATCTCGGTGAACCAGATCTGTTGCGAGAGCTCGATGTAAGGGCTCCCGGCAACATCACCAATGAGCGGGCGGCTCTGGAAGGTGAGCTCTTGGCAGGCCAACTTGTACGGAATGGCCTGGACGGCGCTGGCTGCCTCACGCTCATCATGGTTGGCTAACCACGGCTCGTACTCCTCGTTAGCCCGCTCGATCGCCGCTTGAACCGCGGGAACGACCTGGTCTGCTTCGGTGAGCGGCAGGGAGAGGAAGAGCTCTCCCTCGAGGCCGATTTTGCGCGGTCCCCAGTGCGAGCCGGGCTGATCCATGAAGGGGCGCGCGAAGTCGCGATTAAACCCTTCGCGCCATATTGCCTGGTGCTCCGGCAGGTCTTGCAGCTGGACGGAGAGGTCGGCCACGAGCTCCCCGTCGCGTTCATAGACGGTCGTGATGTCGACCGCGCGGATACTCGGATCGGCCTCAGGAACGTCGCTCGTAGGGGCGCGAGCGTGTCGTTTGTACTCAGCGAGTGCTCCGACTGGGTAGCGATCGAGATAGCTCTCAAGCCGACGTGTCCACTCGACGACGAATGCGATAGCGCGATCGGCGTCGGCGGCGGTGACGGGCGCGCCACCATTCATCTGCTGCAGCCGCCCGTTCAGCCACAGATACTCGCTCAGGTCTGAAGCGAAGGGCAGGATCTCCCCTAGGTCGCTAACCCGAGCGACAGCGAGCGCGGTGGCGGTGTCTGGCGGACGGCCAAAGCTGGGGCGAGGCGGCTGTTCCCATGGGTCCTCGCCGCGGCGATGGCCCTGAAAGCGCCGACGGGCGTGGTCAAGTGCGCGCGCGGCGAGCTGAAGCGCTTCCTGCGGCTGGCCCTGCATCGCTGCGCTCTCCGCGTCTAGCAGGAGGTTGCGCCCAACGGCGTCCTCGATGTCGCCCGCCACGCGGATCTCGCCGAGCGCCGCCCCGAATCCGAAGGCCACGAGTTCGGCGACGAACGTGCGCGCGTCGGCTACCCAGCTGGCGAGCTCGTCGCCGTCGGGTGGTACTCCCTGGTGTTGAGCGGCGTTGCGTGCGGTGTGCAGATCTCGCACGCTCTTCCAAGCCACGCTCGCGGGCAGCCCGTGCTTCTGACGCAACTGGCTGAAGGTGTCCTCCAAGCGGTCGTGCTTGGAGACCAGGCCGCGGTCGCGCGCCACAAGCTCGAGTGCCAGCTCGCAGGCGCCGTCGAGGAGAACACAGGCGATCTGGCGTCCAACGTGAGACCGGTCGCTTGCACGCAGCACCGCCTCGTCGAGCAGCGCTCGAAGGCGAATCAGGCGCCGTGCGGTGGCGGGAGACAAGGAAGCGGCTTGGATCCTATCTGCAACGTATCGCGCCGCGCGAAGCGGTCGTGACGCCCCGCGGGTGTGAAAAGCGCGAGAACGCGAATTCAGCGCCTAGACGCGCGCTGACGAGCAGTTGGCCACGGGGCCATCCGCCACCATCAGGGCGTGGGTCACCGACGGCGGCGTCGACGCGGCGCTTGGCCCGGCCGGTCCACCCGAGCACGCGACCTCGCTCATCCGTGCGCGCCGCATCGCCGGCCTGATCGCCCGCGGGTGCCCTGCCCACCGGCCACCTCGTCAGCTGGGACGACGAGCTCCCCCCGCCCGTCATCCCCGCCGACCCCGCGGCCGCGCAAGCGCTCGCCACACGCCGCCTGACCGCGCTCGCCGACCCCTCCCCCGCCCGCTGACACGTGACCCTTGCCGGGCGGCTTCCACGCCGCCGCTGGCCTCGCACTGCCGTCACGGCCAGCGAAGCACCCGTGGCCGGCGATCGGGCAGCGAAGCGACGAGCGTGGTGAGGTCGTCGACGTCGGCGGTCAGGATCTGCTCTGAGAGTCGGATCGCGGCGCTGACGAGATGGGCGTCGACGACATCAGACGTACCCGAACGGGCGAGGATCGCGCCAACGGCCTGGCCGTCGTCGAAGGGATGGATGGTGATGCCGCCGAGAAACCGGGCGAGGCGGACCTGGCGCGCACCGTCGCGCCACACCTGCGCGACCACCGGATGGGTGGCGTTGAGTGCCGTCCCGCGGCGCAGAGCGGCGGTGAGGAACTCCTGAGCCGAGCGCTCCCCCCGGTCGACCGAGACGAGAAACCCGGCGTCGAGGATCAAAGGTCGTAGCGGTCGGCGATCGCCGCGACCGTGTCGTCGTCGACCGGGCCGGCCTCGGCCTCCCAGTCGTGCAACAGCTCGGCCAGCGCAGCCTGCTGTCGGGCCGTCGCGGCGAGCAGGCGCAGGCCCTGCCGCAGTGCATTGGACCGACCGCCGTGTGCCTCGGCGAGCTCGTCCAAGGTCCGTTCCTCGTCCGGGTCCAGCCTCACCGTGGTCGTAGCCATGCTCACCCGAAATGTAGCACGGGCGTGCTACACATGTCGCGGAAGCCCGATGCTGTCTACTGCATCGACTGGACCGAGCAAGCCCACCACCTCTCGGCGGTCGGCCGCGTCCTGACGACGCGCCTGCTCGACCTGGACGTCGTCGATATATGAGTCACGGCACTGACGCCAGCGACTCGTGAGGCGCCCCGGAGCGGAAGCGAGCACCTCTCCCCCGCCCACGACTGGTCGGTCCGACCGGATGTGCGGCTGTAACGCCGTATAGCAACCGAGCCGGCCGGCCGTACCTCTGGATGCGTTCTCGGTAGGCCCGTCGGCCGCCCCCGTGGCAGCCCTGAAGCCCCATGGGGAGACAGACGCGCCGTGAGGGCGCGCGGTCGACGCCTGGCCGGCGACCCGACCCCTCCCCCCCACCTCTAAGGCGCGCGGCGCTCGCGCGGAAAGGTGCTGTACTGCAGCACAGCAGTACAGCTTTCCGGCGAGCCGACCGGGACGCCGGGCGCCCGTCCGGGTGCCCTGATCTACTGCTGTGCCGCTTGGGCGCCGCGGAGACATGGAGCCGTCCGTCCGTCCGGCCGGCCGGCGCGCACGCAGGGGTGCTGTCGAGCAGGGGGGCCGGAATGCAGGAGCGCGGAGCTGCCGTACGACTCCACGGCTGGCAGGGAGGAGCTTCGGTCCCGGCGGCGAAAGAGGGTGGGAATGGCTCGAGTGATCGCGTTCGTGAACCAGAAGGGCGGGGTGACGAAGACCACGTCGGTGGCCAACACGGGGGCGGCGCTGGCCGAGCTCAGGCACCGGGTGCTGGTCGTCGACGCCGACCCGCAGGCCAATCTGACGGAGTCCTTCGGGGCCGAGGAGGCGCTTGGAACCAAGCTCGAGGACGTGCTGGCGGGCGCCCGTCGGCGTCGGCCGCCGAAGGTCTTGGCCGGCGCCACGCCGGCGGCGCCGGACGGCGTGCCCGGTGGGGTGGACCTGCTGCCGTGCACCGCGGAGCTGGCCGACGTCGCGGCCGAGCTTCCGAGGCACCGCGGCTATGAGCTGCGACTTCGCGAGGTGCTCGACGGGCTGCGCGATTCCTACGACTACGTCCTGATCGACACGCCACCCGGTCTGGGCATTCTCAGCGGAATGGCGCTGCTGGCGGCGGATGCGGTGATCGTTCCGTGCCGGCCGGCCGACCTCGACGTCGGGGGCGCCGCCAAGGTCTATGACCTGGTCGAGGAGGCGGTCGGGGAGCTCAACCCGGGCCTCGAGGTGCTCGGCGTGCTCGTCGCCCAGACCCAGCGGCGGTGGGTGCTCCGGCGCGACACCCACGAGTCGGTGACCGAGCAGGGCATGACCGTGCTGCCGGTGGAGATCCCGTTCAGCGTCCGCGTGGGGGCGGCGGCGCGCTACGGCGCTCCGACGTTCGTGCTCGAGCCCGACGGGCGGGTAGCCCACGCCTACCGCGCGCTGGCCGAGCACCTGACCGGCGGGCCGGTGCGGGCCAAGGCGGCGGCGTGATGGCCGACGGTCGGGCTCCGATGAAGGCCCGCCGCCGCGTGCCGGGCATGCCCTCCCTCGAGGAGTCGGGGGAGAAGCCGGCGCCCGGGCTCATGGCCGTCGCCTCCCCGGCGCCCGAGGCGCCCGACCGCGCGGCGATGACCGAAGAGGCGCCGCTGGAGAGGGCGGAGCGTCCCGCTGTTGAAGAGGAAGGGACCGAGGACGTCGTCGCCCCGAGGGCGCCGTTGAGGCGCTCGCGCGCGGCGCGCGCGACGGCCTCCGCGACCGCCGATGAGAAGGCCGGCGCCGATGTCAACCCGTACACCGGGGCGGGCACGACGTCGCTGACCGTGCGGGTCGTGGTGCCGCTGCACGCCCGTTACCGGCGGCTGGTCCGCGACCTTGAGGACGAGGGCTACCGGACGAGCTCCACCGAGCTCTTCCACGCCCTCCTGCACTTCGGCCCGAAGGACACCGACGAGGCGCGCGACCTGCTTCGTCGCTGGCGCTCGGTGCTCGACGCCGATCCCCTGCGGTAGTCGAACGCCCGGTCCTGCCGAGTACCGTCCCCGAGGGCCTGCCTGGCGCTCGGATGCGGCACGCTGTGGCGTGATGACCGTCTTCGCCGCTGACACGCTCGAGAGGCTCCCGCCGCGGTCGGCCGCCACGCTCGCCGAACCGATCAGCTCCAGCGTGCGAGTCCTTCTTTTGGTCCTCGTTCTTGTCGCCTCGGCCGTACTTGCGAGCGGCTGCAGCATCCAACCCGACACGTTCCCCATCACGTTCGTCAACGACACCGCGTCCGACGTGGTGCTCAACCTCTGCGACGATGACGCCTGCCACCACTTCGACTACTCAGATCCGCTGCGCTCCGGCGGCTCGGTGGCGGAGAACATCTCGACCGGCAACGTCTTCACCCGGTGGGCGGTGACCGACGGCTCGGGACGACGGGTGGGCTGCCTCCCGTTCGACTTCGCGGGCGCCTACGTCAACGCGGTGGCCCGACTGAGCCAGATCGTCCGTTGCCCCGGCACGAAGCCACTCCCGCTCGCGAGCGGAAGCCCGGGGCACGGCTAGCGCCACCGCCAAGCAGTTGGAAGGCGGAGCATCTGGTCTCGCTTCCCTCGGGTCGGGCCGCCAGCGCCGCCCAGGAGCCGCCGCCCATTGCCGTGGCCCCGCGTTCGCTTTATGCTGCCGGCGGCACGTGCTCAGCGCCGGCGCTGGCGGCCGGTTGGTTCTGCGCCTGCCGGTGTGAGTCGCCTTCGAGCGCGTGCTCGATCCGCCGGGCGAGCCGGTCGATGAGCGCGGCGGTCTGGTCGATGGTCGCCGGCTCAGCGGACTGGGCCCAGGAGGCGAGGTAGGGGATCGCGAACCCGGCGGTGTCGACGCCGAGCCCGCCGCACACGGTGTAGGCGACCGTTTTCAGGCGCGTGAGATCTGTGTCGGTCTGTCGCCGGGTGGCGCTACGCGGGCGCTTCGGTGACGGCACTGAGGATGGTGTTACCGACGTCTGGGTTACGAGCCGCTGTGGGTCCGCGCCGTCGAGACGGAGCCGAGGCCCGTAGGGCCGAGGGGGAGTCTCGGCGGCGCGCGCCGCGTTCGCGGGAGGGGTGTCCGGGGGCGGTCGTAGCGTCACCGACGTGAGCGAGGCGAGCGTGATCGTGGTCGGTGGCCGTGAGGCGGAGCTGCCGTCGTTGCGCTCGTTGCGGGTGGTGCTGCCGTCGGGTGAGGCCTACTGGACGGTCGTCGACCACGAGTACCGGGTGGTCGAGGCGGCCGACGCGTTTCTGCGTGACCTGCGCTTCGGTGCTGATCGCACGGAGTCGACGACCAAGCTCTATGCCGGCGAGTTGGCGCTGTTTCTCGGCTGGGCGACCGGGTCGGGCCGCGATCTGGAGCGTGCGGCGCGGGAGCTGTCGCGGTTCGTGTTGCTGTTGCGCACGACGCCGATCACGCGCCGCGGACGCGGCTACGGCCGCCCGCGCGGCGCCGGGCGGATCAACCATGTGCTGGCGGTGGTGCGCGAGTTCGTCAAGCATCAGGTCGCTCACGGAGCTGTCAACGCGCGGGTGCTCGCCGCGCTCTACGAGGTCGGCGATGACCGCTACTTACCGGTCGAGCTGCGCGCTGAGGACGGCGGGCTGCGCTACCGCGTGCGGCCGCGGCACAAGCTGCGCGCGGAGCGGCCCGATCGAGAGCGGGCCGCCACCTGGCAGGAGTGGGAGGCGCTGCTGCAGGCCGCGAGCGTTGGCGCGACCGGTTCTCGTTGGTGTTGTTGTGGTTCTCGGGTTTGCGGATCGGCGAGGCGCTCGGGCTGCGCCGCAGCGATCTGCATCTGATGGAGTCCGCGACGTCGCTGGGCTGTCAGACGGCCGGCGCGCATCTGCATGTGGTGCCGCGCGAGCACGAGAACGGCGCGCGGGCGAAGGGCCGGCGCGAGCGGATGGTGCCGCTGGCCCATCACGTGGTCTCCTACTACGACCTCTATCTCGATGAGCGTGAGCGCTGCCACCCGGCGGCTGACTGCGACTTCGTGCTGGTCAACTTGTTCGCGGCGCCGCTGGGTGCGCCAATGCGCTACAGCCGGGTGGCGCAGCTGTTTGCCTCGCTGTCGCGGCGCGCGGGTCTGGCGCGGGCCGTGACGCCGCACATGCTGCGTCACGCGGCGGGGTCGGCGCTGGCGGCCCATGGCGGTCTTGACGTCGCGCAGGCGGTGCTTGGGCACGCGAGTATCACCAGCACCCAGATCTACGTGCATCCGAGCGTCAAGCGCCAGCGCGAGGCGGTCGACCGGCTGGCCGGCACGCTGCGCGGCCGGCCGGGCGCGCAGGCCACGCGGTGAGCGTCCTGGCCGCCTTGCCGGCCGCGGAGCCGGTGGGCTACGAGCAGCAGGTCGCCGAGCTGGTCGACCTGGACGTCTTGGTCGCGCGCGGCTTGGACATTTCGCGGCTGCGGTTCGTGCCGACGCCGAGCGATCCGCTGTTCGGCTACGCGCGCTGCCCGGTGCGCGGCTGTGTGAACGTCACCGAGTACACGCCGACGAGTCTGTGCCGGCGTTGCCAGCACCGCTACGGCCGCTGGCAGCGCGCCGGCGACGGTGGCGGCCTTGAGCGCTTCTTGGTCGAGGTGACGCAGACGCGCAGCGAGGACCTCGAGCGGCTGTGCCTGGTCTGCCGCACGCCCGGGCACGAGCGACCGGCCGCCGCTGAGGGCGTCTGTTACAGCTGCCTTCGCCAGGCGCGCAATCGCGGCCAGAGCGTTGAGGGCTACCTCGTCGGCGACGAGCAGTGGCCGTCGGCCACGCCGCGCGCGAGCTTCGGGCTGTGCCGGATGGCGTGTGACGCGCTGGCCTGCGGCAGCGACGGGCTCTGCGGTGAGCACCTGCGCCACTGGCGCCGGGCGGGCCGCCCGGCCGATGGGGCGTTCGAGGCGTGGCGCGCAAAGGTCGGCGAGCCGCTGCCGGCCGCACGCCACGTCGACCTCAGCGCGCTGAGCGACACGGTGCGCTGGGAGTTCCTGGTCGGCCTGTCGGTCGCGATCGACGCGCACCGGCGCACCCGCATCAGCGAACTACGCCGCGTCGTCGCGCTGATCGGCGAGCGCAACGTCGGGTCGATCGCCGAGCTCGATGTTTCAGGGGTACGCGCGGAGGGGGTGCGGCTGTTCGTCGTGTGGGTGCAGGACCGTCTGCGCCTGGCGTTCGCCGATCCCGACAGCGAGTGGCGCAAGGACGTGTGGGACATGCGCGTGTTCGGCAAGCCGCAGGCCTACCGCATCGACTTCACTCAGATCAGCCAGCCGTGGCTGCGCGAGCTGGTCAAGCAGTGGGCCCGCGAGCACGCGCCGATGGTGCATGCCGGCTCGACCCGACGGGCGGTCGCGTCGATCGGTGAGCTGTCCAGGTCGCTGCGCCGCCGCGAGGACGACGGCGAGCATCCGGCGCTGCTCGGGCGCCTGGACATCTCGCTGTTCCTCGCCCGGGTCGCGCGCGCCCACAGCGCGGGCAAGATGAGCGTGCACAAGCGCGGCGTCCTGATCGCCGACGTGTCCTACTTCCTGCGTCAGGTGCGCGACCTGGAGCTCGGCGCCGAGGGTCGGCCGGTGTTCGGGCTCCCGGCCTCGTTCACGCTCTCACGCGAGGAGGTACGCCGCGTGGCCCGGATCCCGGCAGCGCCGCCCGCCCGGGCGCTGCCCGACACCGTCGTCGCGCAGCTGCTCGATCCCGACGCGCTGGGGCTGCTTGAGCAGATGCACGGCGAGCGGGTGCGGATCGCTGTTGAGCTATTGGCCGACACCGGCCGGCGCCCGAACGAGATCTGCATCCTGACCTGGGACTGCATCGATCACGACAGCCAGATCGATGACAGCGGCCAGCTCGGCAAGCTCGCCGTCCTCATCCACGACATGCCCAAGGTCTTACGGACCGGTTGCCGGCTGCCGATCGACGAGGCTACCGCCGGGCTGATCATCACGCAGAAGCGGCGGATGCGCGAGCGCTACCCCGACACCCTGGCCGGTGAGCTGCGCCTGTTCCCGCGGCTGCATCGCAACCCGCATGGCACCAGGCCGATGGACCCCAGCGACCTGAGCCGGATCATGCGCCGCTGGGTCGATGCGCTGCCGGCGCTGCTTGACCGCGACGGCGAGCCGTTCGACCGCTCCCGCGTGGTTCCCTACGCGTTTCGTCACAGCTACGCCCAGCGCCACGCCGACAACGGCACCCAGGTCGAGGTGCTGCGCGAGCTGATGGGCCACCGCAGCATGGTCACCACGCAGGGCTACTTCCGCGTCCGTGACGAGCGCGCCCGCCAGGCCGTCCAGACCCTCGCCCCGTTACAGGTCGACCGCCACGGCAACCGCACCATGTCGATCGTGGAGGAACTGGCCGCAAGCGAGCGACTACGCCGCCAGATCGGACAGATCGCGGTGCCGCTCGGGCTGTGCACCGAGCCCTCCAACGTCAAGGCGCGCGGGCACGGCTGCGAATACCGCTACCGCTGCGTCGGCTGCGAGCACTTCCGCACCGACCCCTCAAACCAGGCCGAGCTTCGCGACTACCTGCACCAGCTGCTGGCCGGCCGCGAGCGCCTCGCCGCCGCGGTCCCGCAGCTGGCCGACTGGGCCCGCAGCGAGGCCACCCCCAGCGACGAAGAGATCGCCGCGCTGCGGCAGCTGATCCGCCGCAACGACCAGATCATCGACGAGCTTGACCCCGCCGACCGCGCCGCCGTGCTGGAGGCGATCGCCACCACACGCCGCTTCCGCGCCCAGCTACGCGTCACGATCCCCGACCGCTTCAAAGGCGTCACCCGCCCCGAACGACCGACGCTCATCCCGCGCCCGGCGGGCGGATGAGCGCCCACGGCGAGGCGATGATCGCCACCCGTCGGCTGGACACCCAGCTCAAGCGCGAGCGCGTCGCCGCCGCCGTCGACGCGCTCGCCGCCACCGGACGGCAGCTCAGCATCGCCGCGATCGCCCGGCACGCCGGCGTCTCGCGCAAGTTCATCTACACCCACCCCGACCTGCGCGCCCAGATCGAGCAGCGCGCCCGCCAGCACAGCCGGCACACGACCGACGCCGCGGTCGCCGACGGCCGAGTCACCGTCGCCTCGCTACGCACCGACACGGCCAACACCAAGGCGCACAACCACCGGCTGCGCCAGCAGCTGCGCGCACTCGAGCAGCGCCTCTCCGAAGCGCTCGGCCGCGACATCGCCGACGACCTCGAGCCCGCCGGCGAGCGCCCCGAGCAGCTGCGCAGCGAGCTCCGGGACGCCCAGGCGCAGATCTTCGAGCTGACCGAATCGCTGGCCGACGCGCGCGAGGAACTCGACGCCGTCCGCGAAATCAACCGCGAACTGCTGGCCGACCGCAACCGGCCCGCGCGCTGAACGCCCGGCGCGCGTGGCGTAGAGTTGACCGCATGGCGACTCCGGTGATTGAGGACCGCGAACTGCAGGTCATGGCCGGGATCGCCGCGACAGTGGCTGCGCTGTCCATCGGTCGGCCGCGGTTGCTTGCGCGCCTACTGCTGCTGGACCCCGACGAGATAACCGGGACCGCGCGGTTCGCACTACGACTGTTCGCCACGCGCAACGTCTGGGTCGTGTGGCGTTCGCTGGCCGGAGACGCGGAAGTCCAAGCGGCATACGTGCCCGTGCAGTACCTCGACCAGGCGGTGTTCTGGGGCTCGGCACTCGATGGCTCCATCCCCAAGCGCTCCGCAGCGCTGACCGCGACAGTCAGCGGAGTCATCATCGCTGCAGGGCGGCGGCGCGCGACACGCGCCTAGCAGCAGCGCAACAGGCCACCATCTGGGAAGCCGGCCGCGGTGGCCGGGCGTCCGACCACCGACGTCGGTGACAGCCGTCACTCACGCAACGTCGAGCAGTAGAGCCGTCAAACGACGCTCGGCGCCAGAAAATGACGCAGTCGACGACGAGCTCCTCCTCGGCGTAGGAGAGCGCGGGGTCGTCCTCGTGGCGCTCGAGGCCTAGGAGGGCGTGGGCGAGCTCGTGCACGAACGTGGAGACCCGCTGGTTGACTGGCCGGTCGGCGTTGAGGACGATCGCCTTGGTCTGGGGTCGGAAGTAGCCGCCTCTGCCGTCGGTGAGGTCTTGGAACTGCACGGTGCAGCCGAGCTCCCGCGCGAGGGCGGTGAGCGGCTCGAGCGCCCGGTCGAGCTCATCGCCGTCGATCAGCACGTGGGGCGGATCCAGCGGCGCGGGCACGGCCGGCGGGGGAAGCTGCCGCACCTGGCTTCGGTCGAAGACCGGGCCAAGCTTGAAGTAGGTACGAGGCTTCTCCCCGCGCTTGGCGCCGGCGTTCTGCCACTCCTCGAGCTGGCGCTTGGACGGGGCGATCGGCACCCAGATCCGGATCGCCTTCTCGCCCTTGGCGACGACGTAGCCGAGCTTCACCCACGCGCGGAACCCGGCGACGCGGGTGGCGGCGGGCTTCTGCATGGCGATCATGCACTGGTTGGCGAAGGAGTAGGAGCGAAAGTGCCGACGCGAGACGAGCCACTCCTGCCACCCAGCGCTGCTTTGCAGCCGCTCGATCGCCTTCTGGGCCGTCTCGCGGTCTTGGCGGCGGCGTTCGGCGCGCTCTTCGTCGGATAGCGGTCGGTTCTCTCGGGCCACGACTGGCCTCCCGGTTCGGGTCGCCGGCCTCGCCGGTGCGAAGCCGATCCCTGCCCCGGCGCACACCGCAGGTGTGCGAAGCTCGGGTGGGGTCGAGCTCCGCGCCGACCGGCAACCCAGCGAGCGAAAGGCCCAGGGGTGCCTCCTCGTCTTCAGTTCCGTGGCGTCAGTGGCGCCCCACAGGTCTTCGCGGCCGGCCGCCGCGGGCGTGGGTCCCCAACCGTGCGCGACACCGTTCGAGAAGCGGCCGCTCGCCGCTGTCGATCGCGGTCCGCGCGCCGCGGTCATCTCGCACGCTCCTCGTCGTCGACTCGGTCTTCGGCCGCTGAGGCGTGGCCACCCAATCCGCGCGCGGCCGCTAGCGCATCAGGCCTTCACTCCCAACACGCCCCCGTCGCCAAGGCGCCATAGCCGCTCCGCAAACGACGGGGGAGCGACGGTATGGGCGCCGGAGCAGGCGGCGACATCGGGAGTGGTCGGGTCGAAGTCGCTGATCAGGGCCCCGGGCGTCCCCGCGGGAACGGCTCGGCGAGGGCAGTCCCCAAGGACTTCACGAACGGTTGGCGAGGCGCGGTGGCGCTGCCACCGGACTCGATAGCCGTCACGGTCGGATCATCAGGCGCGGCCTGGCCGGCGACCTTGGCAGCGTAAGCGGCTGGGCTGCGGCATCGGCCCGATGGGCGCCGTGGCGACCCCCTTGACCTGTCGCCCGGGCGGCGGCGCCGGTGGCCGGGTCGTCGACCCCGGGAGCCGCCGCATGCGTCCGACCGAGCTTGCTACCGACCGGGGCGACGAACGCCGCCGGGGCTTCCTGAGCCGCCCCTCTTCTCCAGGTTGAAGATGGTCTGCGGAAGCTTGGGCACAGATCCTGGCGGCGGCGTCTTGCTTGGCGTCGGCGGCGTCGGTTGGCTTTCGCGGCGGGGAGGGCTTGCCATATTCATGAGCTTAGCGCCACTGCTGCAGCGAAACCTGCCGCCTCGAGGACGAGGGCGGCGAGCGCCAGCGTCAGCCACTGCACGAGCCGCTCGACCGCCTCGGCATTCTCGCTGCGACGTGTTTCTAACGCCTCGGCGAGTGCGAGATCAACCATAGGCTGCTCGAGGATGTCTTGTTCCCAGAGCGCCCGATAGGTGGCTCCCGCTTTGACGCTGAATCCCAGCTTGTAGGGGCGCAAGAGGAGGACGACGAACACGAGTAGGCCGGTGACACCGAGCAATCCCACAGCGGTCGCCGCCACCTCCGCGACGCCACGCGGATGACCGTCATGAAAGACCGGGTTGGCCAGCAGCGAGGCGACCACGGCACCCGCCGCCAGCAGCGCAGGACCGCGGCCTCGAAGCTCGCTGACCTGGCGCTCCTGTTCTGCGAGCGCTTCGGTCGCGAGGTCGAATATCCGCTCGGGGAACTCGGGCACGTCCTCATCGTTGCCGTTGCGTCGGACGACGATCAGAGGCGCGGAACCGCCTGAGCGTGTCGGAGCTCTACCGGCGCTGGTGTCGGCGCGGGCGGTGGTGTCCGCGGTGGCGCGCCCGGCGCCCGGCGCGGGCCCGCGGCGCGCTTCGGCGCGCGGCTCGCGCGAGCTCGGAGCGTGCGCGCGTGAGCTGGGTGGCGGTCTGCGCGAGCTGGGCGCGGGTGGCTTGCAGCTCGCTTTCGGCGCGGGCGGCGCGCCCCTGTGCCTCCTCGAGCCGGGGATCCGGCCGCGGGGCCGGGCGGTCCTGTCCGCCGGCGACCTGGCCACCGATGAGGCCGGCGAGCAGCGCCAGGCCGAGGGCGGTGAGCGCGATCAGGGCGCTGATGCGGGGTCGTTCGCGGAGCGCGCGCATGGCTAGACGAGCCGTTGGGCGACGGTCAGCCCGAGTTGCTTGAGCGGGATGCGGGAGGCGCGCTCGAGGCCTTCGAGGGTGTAGGTGGCGGAGTCGAGCATGACCCGTAGGCGCTCGTCGTGGGGGATGACGACGTGGCGGTTGGCGCCCAGGCGCCGGAAGGCGGCTTCGATGACCTGGCGGTCGCCGGAGCGACTGCCGGGGGCGCGGTTGAGCACGACGGTGAGGCGCTCGTCGGGGCCGTCGTGGTCGGGGCGCTCGGCTTCGGTGTTGAGGTAGCGCAGCGCGCCGAGCACCTTGCTTGAGGTCACGAACTCGGGGGTGGTGACCACGAGGGCCTGGTCGGCGCGCCCGAGGGCGAACTGGGCGAGGGGGTCGACGATCCCGGTGCCGAGGTCGAGCAGGATGGCGTCGTAGTAGCGCGAGAGGAAGGCGAGCAGCTGGCCGTAGTGGCGGGCGTCCATTTCGGCCATGACTTCGGCGTGCTCGGGGGCGGCGAGGAGGTGCAGCCCGCTGGGCAGCGCGGAGACGTAGGGGGCGAGGGCGGGGGCGGAGTCGACCTTGCCGAGGTGGGCGAGGAGGTCGGCGGCGGATTTCTGCACGCGGCCGGAGGCGGGGGCGAGCTCTGCGAGGGTCCCGAAGTCGCGGTTGGCGTCGATGGCCAGCACGCGGAGCTTGAGGTGGGAGGCGAGGAGGTTGCCGAGCAGGAAGGTGCAGGTGGTCTTGCCCACGCCGCCCTTGGGGGAGATGACCGCGATGGTGTTGGTGCGGGTGACGCGCCGTCCGGAGCGCAGCTGCTGCTCGAGCTCTGCCTCTTCGCGCTCGCCGCGGCTGGTGGTCGCGCTCTTCATCCAGGCGCGCAGCCGCGTCCAGGGGTTATCGCGCTGTTCGCGGCCGTCGACGACGGGGCGGGGGTAGATGTCGTTGCGGGTGAACTGCGGGGCTCGCGCGCGGCCGGCGACGCGCAGCGGCCGTGGCGGGTCGGGACGGTGGTCCTCGTGCTCTTCGGGGAGGGTGTGAGGGTTGCTCATGCGGGCATCTCCAGGGTCTGGCCGGGTTGGATGAGGTTGGGGTTGCCGGTGGCGATGCGCCCGGCGTTGCGGTTCCAGAGGTCGCTGACCAGCTCGGCGATCTGAGCGTCGCTGGCGTGGGGTCCGAGCGCGTGGCGGGCGATCAGCCACAGCGATTCGCCTTCCTTGACCACGTGCACGGCCGCGCCCGGGTTTTTCCGCTTCTCGCCGGCAGCGCGGTGCTGGGCGTGCTGGTGGCCGGCGGTCGGGGGCGTATTGGTCCGCCCGTACGCGTGATGGGGCGAGCGGGAGCCCGGGGCGGCCGCGGAGGCGCCGTGCGAGGCGGCCGGGGGTGGGGGGGATGCCGGCGCGGAGGGACGGGCGACCGGCGGGCCGGGGCGCGCCGACCGGGAGCCTTGCGGGTCGAGCGCGCCCGCCGGGCTCTGCGCCGCGGAGGAGGCGGAGTGCTCGTGATGGCCGGCCGGAGCGCCGCTCGAGCCTAGGCCGCCGCCTCGCGTCGCGCTTTGGGAATGGCTTGCTGGTGCTCGCGCGGGCTGTGGGGCGTCGGGCGGCGGCGCGGGCACCGAGGCGGGAGAGGCGTCGGCGGGCGCTCCGGGCTGGGCGGCGCCCGCACCGCTGTGCTCACCGCCGGGGCTCCCGTGGCCTTGGCTGCCGCCGTGGTCGGACTGCCCGGGGGTGGCCGACGGGCTGTCGCCGGGTGGGAGGACTTGCGCGCCGGGATCGGTGGCCGGGGCGTCTTGGGCGAGGGCGGTGGCGGGCGGCGCGGAGAGGGAGGCGAGCATCATTCCGGCGGCGAGCGCGGCCTTGGTCCGGGTGGGCACGAGCTCGGGGGCGGGCAGTGAGCCATGGAGGCGCACGCGGCGGCAGGTCGGGCAGTCGCCGCGAAACGCGAGCCGGGCGTGTTGCTCGATGTCGGGGGTGCGGGAGTGGAGGTCGAGGGAGGCCATGCGGGGTCGCGGGTCCTTTCGGTCGGGTTGGGGTCAGGCGCCGGTGAGCGCTTGGGGGGAGCAGGGGTCGAGGCCTGGGGGGTAGTGGCGGGGGCCGAGCGGCCCGTCGTAGCCGGCGTGGATGTGGTCGGCGTGCTCGGCGAGCACGGTGGGGCCGTAGAAGGCGGGACTGGGGTAGGCGACCCACAGGTAGATGAGCTCGGTCGGTTTGAGGCAGCCGTGCATGGCGGCGAGCTGGCGGGCGAGCGCGTAGCACTTGCCGCTGCGCCCGTGGGCGCGCGCGTCGCAGCTCTCGCCGTCGACGACGGCGATGTCGGCGGCGCGGCCGGCTTCGTGGTTGGTGCCGGGGTGATGGTCGGAGGCGAGCGCGAAGATGGTGATCCGGTGCTGCCGGGTGATGGCGGAGAGCAGCGCGACCGCGCGCGGGGAGATCCGCCCGGAGAGGAGGTCGGCGCGCTCCTCGGGGTGGGCGAAGGTGATCCTGGGGTTGGCCAGCAGCGCCCGGGCGCTCGGGTCCCCGCTGGCGAGATCACCGGGGGCGGCGGCTTGGCCGCCGCAGCCGCCTGCGGCCGCCTGCGGAGCGGGAGTGGCGGTGGCGGCGTTGGTGGGGGCGGGCGCGCCGCCGCCCTTGAACCCGTACTGGACGGCGCGGGACATGACCTGATCGGCGTAGTTGGCGGCGCTGTCGGCGCACGCGCCGTAGTAGCCGCAGGCGGCCTGGCGGTAGGCGGCCAAGCTTCCGCCGACGGCGGGGGCGTGTTTGGCGTGGCGCAGGCCGTAGGCGGCAGTGGCGATCGCGTCGGCGGGGTTGGTGGGATCGGCGCGCCCGTCGCCGTCGCCGTCCTGCTGGTTCTGGGCGAAGAAGTCTCCGCACGCGCCGCCGACGCCGAGCTGCATCGGGCCCACGCAGCCGGAGCTGTTGGCCTGGTCTGTGCCGGCGGCGCGGCCGTGGTTTGATTCCTGGGCGCCGATGGAGGCCAGAAAGGCCCAGTCGATGTGGTATTTGGCGCCCATCTGCCGGTAGAGGCTCAGGTAGCCCGCGGGGATGTCGGCGAGCGCGGCGCGGGAGGGGTCGGGGCCGCTTCCCGCGGTGGTCGCGGCGGTCCCGCCGAGGCAGCCGAGCTGGCCGCCGAAGATCGCCACCACCGCGCCGAGCACGGCGATGGCCAGGAGGGCGAGGAGCCCGACGGCGGGGAGGAGCCAGAGGCGGCGGGTGTGCTGTGGGGCGCGCGGCGCGGGCTGCGGGCGGGGAGGGCTGCTGACTCCCACGGGCGGCTAGTCATTGAAGAGCAGCTGCACCACGCGCCAGGAGCGGGCGCGGCGCGCGAGCTTGACTCGGATCGGGTAGCGGGCCACGCCGCCATCGTCGATGGTGGCGGTCAGCGAGATCGCCCCGCTGGCGAGCGGCTGGGCGCTCAGCGCGGTGATCTTGGGGTGGCGCTCGCGTTGGGCGGGGGAGACCCTGGGCGGATGGGCGGCCAGCGCGCGCCTGACCTGCGCGGAGGCGAGCGGGATGGCGCGAGCGTTGGCGCGGCCGTAGAGGTAGGCGAGGTAGCCGCGCAGGAACGCGCGGGCGCTCTGCTCGGCGGCGGGGGGCGCGCCCCCCGCCCGGTCGGGGCCCGCGGGGCGCCCGGGGGGGGCGGGGCTCACCGGGGCGGACGCCACGGCCTGGCTCGGGCCTGCCGGGGGCGGCGTCGCAGCGCGCGTGAGTGCGCCGGCGGGGCCGCTCGCCCTGGGAGCGGGGTGGTGGTGTAGGGCGATCGCCATGAGGCTCGCGCCGGCGACTACCAGGGCGGCGAAGAGCGCGAAGGCCCTCGGTCGCGCGGCGGGCGGAATCGGCTGGGTGAAGAAGAGGCGCAGCCGGTCGATCACGGCCGCCTCCCGCTCGGGCCCTCGTCGTGCGGAGGCTGTCGGTCCGGTGCGGGAACGGGCGAGGTGCGCCGCTGCTCCTCGATGGTGCGCTTGATCGCCTCGTGGGCCTGGCGGGGGGTGCGCTGCGTCCGCTCAACCTGGGCGAGGCCGCCGCCACCCGCGTCGCTTGTGCCACGGGGGTGGTCGCCGGCGGGCGCCTCGGTTCCGCCGGGGCGGGGGTTGACGCTCGGGCGCACCCGGCCCGGGCCGTTGCCGTTGCCGTTGCCGTTGTGGCGTAGCCCCTCGGCGATCTGGCGCTCGCGGCCTCTGATCCCGCGCGGCGGGTGCGCGGGCAGACCCGCCGCTCCACGAACGCTCTGGGCGATCTCCCGGCGCTGTCGGGCGCCGCGCTGCTCGCCGGCCGGCGCGCCGCTTCTGAGCCGCTCGAGCTCAGCCTGCTCGTCGCTGCTCTTGATCGGCTTCAGCATGAGGTACTGCTGGCGGCGGCGCAGCTGCCGCTCGGCGTTTTGGTCGACGTGGTCCTCGGCCAGCGAGTGCTCGGCGCGCTCGCGCAGCGAGGGAACGGGCGCCATCGCGTTCGCGCCGCCGGCGAGCTGGCCGCGGGCGACGGGTCGGGTTGCGGAGGCGCGGGAGCGCATCGCCTGGGCGCCGCGGGCGGCGACCGCGGCTCCGACCGCGGCGCCGGCGAAGCGCCGCACCCCGCTGCGCTCGCGCTGCTCGCCGGTGGTGGCGAGCACGAGCCGGTCGGTGAGCTTGTGGCGGTAGACGAAGATCGCCCAGAAGAAGATCGTCTCGAGCAGGAACGCGAAGAGGAACCCGAGCTGCCCCGTGGCCTTGACGAGCGCGGCGGCGACGGTGAGCACGACGGCGATGAGCAGGGAGTAGATGAGCTTCACAAAGAGGGCGGTGGCGAGCTTTTGAAGCCAGGACCAGAAGAACGCGTGCCCGCGGCCGGGGATCGCGCCGATCACGAGCGCCACAGGCGCGAAGGCGAGCAGCACGAGGGCAAGGACCTGGGCGAGAATCACCGCCAGAGCGAGGAACCCGATGAGCACCACCGCGCCGAGTGAGCCGACGAGCACCACCGCGGCCATCACCACCCGCGGGTAGGCGCTGCCGAGCTGCTGGCTATCGACCGCTGGCGAGTCGGTCTTGTCCACTCGGTAGCGGGCGAACTGACTCGGCGGCGGCGGCGGCGATCCGGTCGAGCCCATAGGAGCGGTGCTTGCGAACCCGCCCTTGTTGTCCGGGGTCTTGCCGTCGCGGACGGCGGCGTATTCGGCTTTGCGCTGATCGGAGCCGGGTGCGAAGGCGAGGAAGCGCTCGGCGTAGCCGCCGTGGCCGTCGACGCCCTGCTTCTCATGGTCGTGGCAGATCTTGGGCCCGGGAGCAGTGGGGCTGACGGGGCGCGGGTAGCCGTCGCTGACGGTGTGCCTCGGGTCGACGCAGTGGGTCAGCCCGCCGAACTCGAGGACCACCCACGGGTCGTAAACGAGCGTCTTGAAGAGCTGGTCGGCGGCCTGGCCCTTGGCCTGCTGGGCGTTGATCACCGTGCCGCGCGTGGTGGCCGAGAGCATCGCGAGCGAGGCCTGGTTGGTCCAGCGGCTGGCCTGTCCGATGGTCTGCTGCGGCTCGAGGACGAAGAAGAGGGCGATGAAGATGATCGCCGCGGTGCTGGCCAGCGCGCCGGCGGTCTCGCTGTAGCGGCGGCGCACGAAGGCGTTGTAGGTGCCCCACAGGCCGGCAATGGCCAGCGCGGCGAGCAGCCAGCCCTGGCCAAACAGGTGTGACCAGAGGTTGCCGATCGCGGAGGAAACGGGGTTCAGCGCGCCCGCCGAGCCGCGGTCGCCGTTGACGAGGTCGAGCGAGAACGCCCACGTGAAGAGCTGGATGACGGTGTGGACGACGAACGCGGTTGCCGTCCACAGCAGCGAGGCGATGAACTGGGCGATGGTCGGCGGGATCGACTCGAGGTGGCTGATCCCCACGTTGCTGTCGTAGTCCAGTGCGTAGGCGCCGATCGGGTGGCGCAGGAACAGCGACCCGGGGGCGCTGCCAGGAGAGGAGGGCGCGATGTTGCCGAGCAGATCGCTGCCCAGGTCGTGACCGGCGGCCTCCGGCGCCAGCAGCCACAGGAGCGCGAGCGTGGCGACGGCTACGCGGACTACGCGGCGTCTAGTCAAGTCCCGGCTCCGTTGTCGACCTTCCAACCGTGCTCAGTCTTGAGGAGCCGGATACGTCCGCCTTTGAAAGTCGTCGAGGGCTTGTCCAGCCGGAGGTCATAGGTGGCGACGCTGTCTGTGCGCGAGAGCTGAATCGGCTCCAGCTGCGGGACCCGCATCGGGGTGCAGCCGTTGTGCTGCTCCGACGCCAACTGGTTGCGAATGTACGTCGCGCGGTCCTGACCGAAGTGGTTGGTGGAGAGGTCGTAAACGGTCGCTGCGCTCTTTGCGCCGCAGCCGTAGAGCGCGGTGGTGGCCCTGAGCAGCACGCTCTTGGGGTCGTTGTTGCTGTCGCCGCAGCCGGGGGCGAAGAGTGCGGCGGCCGCGCCCAGAGCGAGGAGAGCGCGGGTCGGGGCGCTGCTCATGCGGGGATGGCCTCGGGGCGAGCAGGGCTGGTGTCGAGGGCGTGGAGGAAGGCGGGGTCGACGGGGTCTATCTGGACTTCGGCGATGCGGTCGTTGATGTCGCGCATGAGGCAGCGGCCTTTGCGGAAGGAGCGGATGCGCTCGACGAGGGCGCGGTCGTCGGGGTCGAGGCCGAGGAGCCGCAGGGCGCGTTGGGCTTCGGCTGCGGTCTCCTGGCCGAAGATGAAGCGGGTGCCGATCAGGTTCTCGAGCTCGCCGACGTCGCCGAGGGATTGGGTGGCGAGGATGAGGGTGGCGTTCATGCTGCGCCCGAGGCGGTTGAGGCGGTCGAGCAGCCGTCGCCCGGCGCGGGAGTTGGTGAGCACCCAGGCCTCGTCGAAGAGCGCGAGGGTGTGCACGGAGCGGTCCTGGCTGATGAGCCGCATGGCGTAGGCGGCGACGAGCTTGAGGGTGGCGACGGCGAGGCGCTCGTCGGCGTCGTAGGTGTCGGGGTGCTCGTCGGCGCCGGGGAGGTTGAGGTTGTGGGCGCGGATGGTGGTGATGGGCCGGTCGGCGTGGAGCTCCTCGGGGCTCTGGGGGTCGGAGAAGGCCAGGCGCCCGAGCCCGGAGTCCGCCCAGGTGGCGAGGTCGCGGGCGAGGTCACGGGCACGCTGGTCCTCCTCGGCGGCGAGCAGCTCGAGCACGCGGCGGGTGCTGGTGGCGCCTTCATCGATCGCTTGGCGCACGGCGCGGCGGATCGCGGTCTGGGCATCTCCGCCGGCCTGGGGGAGCAGCTCGGTGAGGTAGGAGGCGCAGAGCTCTTCGCGCAGGTCGCTGAGCCCGATGCGCAGCGGGTCGAGCATCCCGCGGTACTGCTCGGCGCCGGAGAGCTCGAGGACGCGTACGCGGCCCTCGAGTTCGGGGAGCTTGTCGAGGGCGTGGTCGGGCTTGGGGTCGACGTCGACGATGAGCGAGCCGCGGCGCTCGGCGCCGTAGGCGAGGAGCTCGGCGGCGATCGTCTTTCCGGAGCCTAGGGTGCCGGCCATGAGGATGGACGGGGGGCGCCCTTCGCGGGGCGCCTCGGTGACGTCGAACTTGACCGGGCGGCGGGTGCCGGCGGTGGTCTCGCCGATGTAGATGCCGCGCTCGGCGCCGACGTGCAGGCTGCCGAGCGGCATGAGCGCCCCGAACTGCTCGATGGTGAGCACTTCGGCGTAGTCGCTCACGCCAGCGCCGCCGGCGCGAGGGAGGTGGTCGAAGAAGAGCCGCGGCTGCAGGCCGAGCGGGCGGTGGAGCTGCACGGTGCCGTACAGGCTCTGGAGGGTCTCGACGCGGCGTTCGAGCTCGCCTCGGCTGGGGGCGCCGAGGGCGAGGGAGATCGCGCAGCGCAGCAGCGGGGGTCGCGCCTGGTCTTGGAGGTACTGGTCGAGCTCGCGGGCGAGGTGGCGGTTCTCCTCGGCGGCGAAGGTGAGCGGGCCGCTGTCGCTGCGCAGCTCCTCGGCGTAGGCGTTGTCGGCGTCCATGATCCGCTTGCGCACCTGGCCGATCGCCTCACGATTGCCGATCCACTTGGCGTGCAGGACGGCGTCGACGGGAAACCCGGCGGCCTCCAGGGGGGTGCAGAGGAGCTCGGCGCCGCCGGGGAAGTCCATGTCGTCGGGCAGGGAGCCGAGGGCGAGCATCGCCTGGTAGGAGCGGCCCTCCTCGGCGTCGGAGATGAGGGCGCGGGGCTCCTCGAGCAGCGGCGCGTTGGCGAGGCGCAGAAGGTCGGTCTCGACCGGCTCGTAGGCGACGCGCCCGTCGGGGTTCTCGACGAGCAACGCGTTGGGTTCCCAGTGGGGGTCGAGGCGCGGCTCGCCGATCCCGCGGCAGGCGGCGCGGCGCGCGAGCCATTGCAGCTCGGAAGTCGAGGCGCGCCGGGCGCGGGCGCCGAAGGCGGCGGCCAGGCGCCCGAAGGCGCGCTCCTCGGCGGCGATGAGCGCGTCGAGCTCGCCGCTGCCGACGGGCTGGGGGGCGCCGACGCCGAGGAGGTCCTCGACGCGGCGGCGGGTGCGGTCCCACGAGCGAAAGAGGCCTCCGCCGAGGCGGCTGGGCGCCGCGGGGCGCAGCGAGATCGCAACGTAGATCTCGGGGACGTGCGCCTCAAGGCCGGCGAGGTGGGCCTCGTGGCCGGTGAGGTAGTCCGTCCAGTTAGCGGGAGACTGGTGGCGCTCGTCGAGGAGCCCGGCGGCCTGCTCGAGGTAGGACTCGGCGGAGTAGGCGCGGCACACGCGCCACAGGGAGAAGTCGGCCTCGATCGCGAAGGCGAACCGGGCGAGGCGCTTGAGCTCGGCGATCTTGTCGCGGTCGGTCTTGAACGGGTAGGAGATCGTCTCCAGGGAGAAGAGCGCGGCGCGCTCGTCGCCGCGGCCGAAGAGGATGTTGGCGTGCGCGTAGCGCAGCGGAAAGGCGCTCACGGGCGTACCTCAAGCGTGCTTCCAGGCGGCACCTGGACCCAGTCGACGGCCACCCCGCGGCGCCGGCGGGAGGACTCGCAGTGGGGCCGCGCGATGATCCTCCCGCGCCGGCGGTGCTCGACGTCGGCCGGGGCCGCGAAGAACACCTCGGCGGGGCCGTGCACCCGCGCGCGGCGCCACACCACCGCCCGACCGTCGTGCGGGGCTTCGGGCGGGGTGCGCTTGAACGGGAGCACGGCGTGCCAGGCGATCGGCTCCTCGCAGAGGGGCAGCGGACGCCCCGCCGAGCGGCGCCGGCGGCGCACCGCGAAGCGCACCCAGTCACGGGCGAAGGAGTGCGCGGCGCGACCGTCGGGGGCGATCTGGGAGCCGAGGGCGGCGATCAGCAGCGGGAGCACGACGTAGCGCAGCGGCGGGTTCAGCACCCCGAGGAGCGCTCCGAGGAGCGGAAGCTGGCGGGCGATGAGGACCGCGAGCAGGGTGCCCGCGAAGTAGGCGATCGCGCGCAGCGGCACCCCGCCGGGGACGGGCAGGGTCCAGTCGTCGACCCGGTATATCCGGCGGTCGACCTCGAAGACCCGCCGGTAGGAGCGGATGGGCATCCGCTCGGCGCTCACTTGCCCGTCACCGTCTTCCAGACGTCGTGGATGGTGCCAGCCACCGCGGTGGGCGCGATCACGAACCCGCCGACGACGAAGGCGATCACCACGAAGATCGCGAGCTCCTGGAAGCGGCGGTTGACGACGAAGACGAGGGCGGCGACGGCGCAGACGCCGAGGAAGATGGACTTCGCCCACGAGCCGAAGAGATGGCCGATGTTCTGGCCGATCTGATCGCCGCCGGCGGCGAGCGCCGAGGGGGCGGTGAGGAGCAGCAGGGTGAGGCTGGCGGGCAGCGCCCGGGTGGTGATGAGACGGAGCATCGGTGGTCCTCCTTGGGTCGGTGGGACGTGGGGCCGGTGGGGGTCGGGCATGGGGGAGGGGGCTCAGCGGTCGATGCGCTGCACGTACCAGCGGTCGCGGTGGGCGAGCTCGATGCGGAAGCGAAGGTCGAACCGGGCGCCGCTCTCGGGGTCGCGGACGGTGGCCACCGCGAGCACGGTGCGCTTGGCGCCGCCCGCGTCTGTGACTTGGGTGACGTTCTGCAGCTCGCTGAGCTGGTAGTGCTGGGCGAGGGCCTGGAGGTGGTCGCCGGGCGGCAGGAAGTAGGCGAGGTCGGCGGTGCGTCCGCCGAGGTAGGCGGTGAGGAAGCGCTGCAGCACGTCGTTGATCTCCGCGCCGTCGCGCCCGTCGAGACTTTGTGAGTCCTCGCCGGCGGCGGCGGCGGCGGCGGGCGGCGGCGCGAAGGAGGGCAGGTCGTAGACGGCGAGCCCGCCGTGGGCGTCGCGCGCGATCGGCACGGTGAGATAGCGGGTGGTGATCGTGCGGTTGGAGACGGTGGCGGCGACGGTGATCAGGGCGCGGTCGGCGGCGATCCGCTTTCCGTCGGCGGGGATGACCTGGTTGACGGTCTGGTTCGAGCCGTGGTCGGGGATCTGGAGGCCGGCGTCGTCGGGGACGCTGTCGCTCACAAACGGCTTGACGGCGAGCTGGTGGTAGCCAGGGTGCTGCGGGCTCCAGGTCAGATAGGCCCGCGCGAAGTCCGCGGCAAACGCGCGCGCCGACTCATCGGGCCACCCCGCGGCGGCGGCGGCGGTGATCACCGGGTGCTCGGGTCGTTGGGGTCCGGCGGCGATCGCCGCCACGCCGCGGATGCCGATCACCGCGAGCACGAGCCACAGCGCGACGCGTCCGAGCGTGCGCGCGAGCGTCGCCCGCGTTGCCACCGTCGCCGGCTGCGCTCGCCCTTCGTCGCGCCCGGGAGAGCCGTCGGCGGTCGGGGCGCTGCCGCGGCGCGCGACCCGCGGCGAGGGCGCGCGGCGGCGCGACGAGCGCTCACGCAGCGCGCTCACGCGAGGACCCGAGCGGCGCTGGTGAGGCTCGTGCGGTTAGGTTGCCGGGGCTTCATCAGAGGTCCTGTCTCTGGTGGCGTAGCCCCCCGGCGGATGGCCGTCCGCCGGGGGGCACCTTCAGTTCAAGCCAAGAAACGGACCGTAAACGCCGCCCCGGCGGAAATCCGAAAACGTGCCCCCAGCGCTCCTTTTCCTAGGGTTTACCCGCTGCGGACCGGCGGGTCGTCGTCATGAAGCGTGCGTCCAGGCGCGGGGCCCGACCGACTCAGCGTGGAGCGGGCTGGACCGCAGCGGCCGTCCGGTGGGAGGCGTCGACGCGCAGGCCCCCGAGCGCGGCGAGGATAAGGACGCAGAGCACGACCGCGCCGGCGCGGCGCGCCCCGAGCAGCGCGAGGGCGGCCGCGCTCAGCAGGGCGGGGACGGCGGCCAAGGGGTGGGTGAGCAGGCCCACCGCGGCGCTCGCGGCGGCAAGCGCGGCCCAGACGAGCCCGGGATGGTCACGTAGCGTCGTTGGCATGGGGCGGCCTCCTCGTCGCGTCTTCTCGCTCGCCTAACGTCCTACCGATGGCGGGGATGTTGACTCGGCGCGCGGCGGATCGCCGCGAGACCCTTGGGCCGGGAGTGGTGCGGTGAGCCGCGCGAGCAACGATGAGCTGCTCGGCAGCCGGGAGACCAAGCAGGCGCTCCTCGCGCTCGGTGGCTTGGTGGCGCTGGTGTGGTTGGCTCCCGCGGTTCCGGCGCTGCTCTACGTGGGGCGCTGGCCGGCGCTGAGCCCGGTTCAGGCGATCATCGGGACGGTCAGGGTCTTCTCCGGTGGGCACTTGGGGGATCCGGCGAGCGCCTACCCGGCGGTGGCGCGCAGTGCGATGCCCGCCGCCGCGGGGTGGTGGGTTTCGTGGGCGTGGCTTGTCGCGTTCCTCGCGACCGCGGCGGCGGCGGCGTGGACGAGCGCCGACCGGATGCGCGCCCGGGCGAAGCTCGGGCGACGCGCCTATGACCCGCGGGGGAGCCGCCCGCGTGACTGGGCCCGCCCCCGTGACCTCGACGCGCTCGTGGTGAGCGGCCGGCGGCGCGATCGCTTCACGATCGGGCGCCTGGATCGCCGGTTGCTCGCCAGCGACGATGAGTCCCATCCCGCGGTGATCGCGCCGACGCGGGCGGGGAAGTCGACGCGGTGCGTCATCCCGTGGCTGCTCGAGCACGACGGCCCGGCGATCGTCACCTCGACCAAGACCGACGTGCTCGAGGCCACGCGGGCACGTAGGACCGAGCTGGGGGAGGTGTGGGTGTGGGACCCGTTCGGGGAGCGCTCGGCGGGGTGGACGCCGCTCGCCGGTTGCGAGGCGTGGTCCTACGCGCTGCGCCAGGGTCGCTGGCTGGCCGACGCCGCCGCGGATCACGATTCGGGCGCCGCCCGGTTCTGGCAGGCCGAGGGCGCAAAGCTCCTCGCCCCGCTCCTGCACGCCGCCGAGCTCGCCCATCGCCCGATGGCCGATGTCGTGCGCTGGGTGGACACGCAGGACGCCGAGGAGCCCGACGGCATCCTCAGGCGCGCCGGGTCGCACGCCGCGCGCGATCAGCTCGCCGGCGTCACCGGCCTCGATCCTCGGAACAAGGGCACCACCTACATGTCGGCGGGCTCGCTGCTCGCCGCCTACCGCTACCCGGAGGTGCAGGCCTCAGACCGCCCTGATCTCACCCCGGCGCGCCTGCTCGACGGCGGGGCGCACACCCTCTACATCGTCTCGGCCTCGCGCTACCAGGAGCTCCTCGCCCCGCTGGTGGTGGCGATGCTCTCCCAGGTTTTCCACGAAGCCGCGGTTCGCGCGGGCGCCGGCCGGCCGCTCTCCCCGACGCTGCGGGTTCTCGTCGATGAGGCGGCGAACATCGCGCCGCTGCGCGATTTGCCGCGCCACCTCTCCGAGGCGGCGGGCTACGGGGTGCGGATCGCCACCATCTGGCAGTCGGTCGCCCAGATCCGCGAGCGCTACGGCCGCGATGCCGCCAACACCATCCTCGCCTCCTCGACCGCCAAGCTCTTCATGGGCCCCGTCACCGACGATGCCACCCGCGACTACCTCGGCGACCTCCTCGGCGACCAACCCGTCGCCCAGCGCAGCACCACCACCGCGAACGGCGGCGAGTCCACCACCGAGTCGGTCACCTACCGCCCCAAGGCTAACGCGGCGGCGCTGCAGCAGCTCGACCGGGCTGTCTACGTGCAGGGCACCCTCCCGCCCGCGGTCGTGCGCCTGACGCCCTACTGGGAGGAGCGCGAACTGGCCGCCTGGGCCGACGTGCAGTCTGGGCAAGCGGCCTAGGCTCGCGGTGACCGCCATGGACGCCTTGTTGTCGGAGAGGGGCGACGCCTCCGCGCGCTTCAGCGTCGCAAGCTTGCTCGCGCCGAGCGACGGCGTCAGGCAGCGTGCGCGTGGCGCTGCCCGACGGGCGCGTGCAACCCCGCGAGCCGGTGGATCAAGGCCGACCGGCTGCGCCCGTTGATCCCGCGACGAGACTCCGCGCTGGCGCAAGCTCTACACGGGCCGCGCCGCTGTCGAGCGAATGGGCGCTTGCGCCGCTCCGCGTGCGAGGACTTGAATGGGTTCGACTACACGCCGACCTGACCATCCTCGCCAAGCTGTCCTGCTGGGCGCTCGCCAGACCGCGAGGCGCAACCATCGCCGCAACGCCTATCTTCTCCCCGTGGCTGAGAGGCCGTGGGCGATTCAAGTAGTCAGCGACGTAGACGTTGACGCCCTGACGGCCGAGGTGTCGTACTGTGGTGAGGTATGGGCAGTCATCCTGGATTACGGGACTGACCAACCGCTCCGACTCCAAGTATTCCCTCGAAGTTCCCCTACGAGACGGTCCGACAGCTGGGACTTCGACTTTACGGAGGCGCTGTCCCAACTCGAACAGGCCCGGAAGGACTTCGGGAATGACTGTCGCCAATCGTTTCGCTGGCCCCTCCTAGCTGGGGTGAAAGAAGAGCAGCACGCCCTAAGCGTCATCAAAGCCCCGACGAGAATGAAGAACGCACGCCCGGCCCGGCGTGGAAGGCGCCGCAGCACGGGCTGGTAGAGCCGCCCTCTTTTCCCGGAGCTCCCGTACCATCGATCCAAAACGCGTCGCTGACGAACGCGCCGAACATGGCCAGATGATCACGACCACAAACGCAGCTTGTAGGTGAGTCAGGTGAACCACAACAGGCTCTCACCGACGGCGGGATACCTACCCACCACGATGCGAGAGCACGGCGCGGTCGGGCTGTCACCGCCTCGCCGCTGCTGTGGGGGCGCGTCGCCTCGAAGCTCGCGCTCCCGCGAGGGATCTAAGGGTGCCCGGTCCGTCTCCCGAGCTTCGCGAGTGGACCGCCTTCGTGACCGGCACGGCGCTGAGGGTCGCCGTCACGATCGCCGCACTCCACGTGTCCCTCGAGCGGCCAGGACATCTCCTCGGTCCACTGCTCTCGGGACGGGACAACTCTCCTAGCTGTTGTGTCGTCTGTCTACCTGGAGTAGGCGAGACGGCCGCCGACCTAGGTCCGCGTGGCGGCGATGGTGTCAGGCGCCGCAGTCGTTGGGTCTGCCGCGAGGGGGACTAGGTCGGCCTGCATGCCGACCTCGAGCCGGCCGTCGCGGTCGTCGAGGCCGAGCGCGACGGCGGAGCCCGCCGTGTAGGCCCGCAGGAGGGTCGCGGCGTCGGCGATCGCTTGGTCGGCCTCCAGCAGCGCGCCCCTCGCGGTTCTGCGGGTCACGCCCGCCTGGATCGCCGCGCGACACCGCCCCTCCACGTCCTCCACACCGGTCTCCGTGACTCTCGACATCCAGACCTCCCGGTCTAATCGAGTGTCCGGTCAGAACCAGGTGCGAGGGAACGCCGTGCTTCGGAAGGTCGTAGTCGTCGTGCTTCAGTGCCGCAACTGCTCCAGGATCGTTGGATCCCGGATCTCCTCGTCGCGCGCGAGCATCAGGACCTTCGCCAGCACTTCTGCCGACTTGGGGTCGTCGTCGGCGAAGGGCAGGAACACGCGGCCCCGGTGCTGGGCGTGCACCGGGACGATGCAGACCGCCCCGCCGGGAAGACGATGCACGGTGCCGCTGCCGAGGTGCACCGAGTAGCGGCTGATCGATCCCTCGACGATGGCGCGACTTCCCTCGATCCGGACGTTCTCGTAGGACAGCAACGCGCTCGTCTCGGCGATGAGAGCCCCGCGCATCTCGAGGCTCGACTGGCTCGCTTCGGGATCGACACCAGCGATGTTCGCGACGCTGACAACGAGATCGAGGTCGCGCATCGTTTCGCTGAAGAATCGGGGCGGGATCTCATCGAGACTGATCGGCGCTCCGGTGCGTGTGCTCATGAAGCGCACTTCTTCCAGAGTCGGCGGCTCTATGTCCGCCGGGCTGCCGAAGCCGTTGAGAAACCAGAGCGAGGCCGCGAGATGCACGCGATGGTCCATCCGGCGGCCGCCGTCTTCGTCCACCCGCCATCCGCGGCGCAGGAGAAGGGCGCGAGCGCGACCCGGCTGAACCTGATGGCCGGCGTAGCGTCGAGACCCGCCCGGACCAGACTCCTCGGCCTCCACGGGCACGTACACCTCGCGGAAAACCTGCTTGCAGGGCTGCACGACCTGCCGCGCGAGGACGTCGCGCTGCCAGGCCGCCCAATCGCCACGGGCGAGCAGGTCCAACGGGTGAGCGATACGTAGAGGCTCCGTATTGCCGATGGCATGCTGCCGTCCGGCATGGTCGCGGAGGACGCGTCCGTCGCGGTCCGGGAAGCCACAGCTCTCGTCGCCGACAAGAATGAGCCGCGAGAGCCTCGGCCAGAGCAGCACGTGCTCGCGGTAGCGAGCGAGGTCCTCGCCCCGGATCTCGTCGCCGCGGATCATCGCCTCTTCGAGCGAAATCCCGATGCGCGAGGACTGCCGCCGCACGTCGCCGACCCGCGTGGTGAGCGCTTTGACGCGAGGATCTCGCCGCAGCTTCGCGGGCACCGCCTTGAGCTGCTTCTCGCCCCGCCGGACCGTCAGTTCGGGCCGCCCGTCCGGATCTACGCGAAGGCAAACGGAGACTCCCTCGACCTCGGCGGAGGAGCCCTCGCCCGCGAGATCGGCCGTCGACGCCGCCTCCATGGCCCACGTGAGCTGGGCGGGGTCCGTGAATCCGGCAGTTCGCGCAAGGTTCTCGAGCCCGATGTCGACCGCGCGGCCCTCGCTCCCCTGCCTCTGCTTCCCGAACCGCCGGCTTTCCCGGCGAAAGTTCTGCAGGGCCCCGTAACGGCGGACGAGGAGCTCCTGTCGCGCCGAGTCCATTTGCGGGAGCGGCAGAAGGCCGAGGGCCCTCACCGAGTCTTGATGCCTCTTGTCGTTGAGCCGCTTGAGCAGCGAGTCTTCGTCGAGCTCACCGCGCATTGCCAGGGCGAAGAGCTCGGCGCGCTTGTGGCCCCCGGCGGTGGACCCGTACTTAGCGGCCGCGATGAGATCGTCGAGTTCCTTCTCCGCTACCTGATATCGGACTTCGGCGAACCAGCGAACGTCGACGGCTCCGTCAACGAGCTGTGCAGCCGAGAGGTTCGTACGATCGCCGACCGTCCGCTCCCACTCCTGTTTGAGCTCGGCGACCACGTCCCAGCGGTCGTCCTTTGTGTGCGCATGCAGCCACCACACCGCGTCCGCGAGACCGGGCGACTCGAGGGCTGCTTCCACGTGCACAGCCCACTGGGGCGCGTAACAGGCAATCTCGCGAAGCCGGCGATCACCAATCCGCGCCGTCCGGACCGCCGCCGCGAAGCTCTCGTGCGAGTCGGCTTCTGCCGGCCTGCTCGTCGCGATCATGTGACTGAAGACCGAAGCACGGCCCTCCCCGTCGGTCGACCAGCCTCGCACGAGCTTCTCCCGACCCAGAGCAGAGACTGACGCAACCAGGATGTCTAGACCACCCGAATGGCTCAGGGCCCGCACCACGGCTGCCGCCGCTGTTGGAGCTTCACCGCGGCTGAGCTCCATGGACGTGAGCCGCTCGCGTATGCGAGAGACCGTAGCGCCTGTGACGGCTGTCGCTCCCATCCATTGAGCGCGCGCGGGCGAGGTGACTGCGCGCAGATCCGAGAACTCCCAGCGAGGTCCGCGAGGCCCCACAAGATGGTCGATCAGGTCGGCTTCGGTTGCAGCTCCTCTTTCGAAGGCGCGAACAACGACCTCGCTCGGAGGCCGGACGGGCATTCGATCGCTGAGGCGGGGCCGTTGGCTCTCGTTCCAGCCGTACAACGGTTGCTCCTTCGGCTTCGCACCCGGTGGCTCAGCGAACCACCGCTCGAGCTGCCAATGCCGGCGCAAGAGGTCTCCCTGGTTCGCAGCGCTGGCGTGGTCGATCAGCGCTCGTGCGATGTTCAGGGCCGGAAGGCTTTCGTAGCGTCCTGTCCGATCGCGTAGCTCGCTCTTGCTTATCTGCGCGAGCCGGTCCTCGAGGGCGTCGAGTGCGCCGCCGAGCAGATGCTCGCCGGCCTCGAGCTCCAGCAGGAGCTCGATGATCTCCCGGACGAGACCCAGATGCTGAAGGCCAACGTCCGCGGCCGCCTTGCGCTGCTGGTGCCACCCGTACCTGGCAACGATTTCACCGCAGAGGAGAGCCGCACGTAGGAGCTGCAGCCCGTCGCCGTCCTGGGCGTCCGGCGGTAGCTCGGCGGCGAAGCTCTGCCACAGGTCGAGGAGGGGAAGCTCGACCTCCGTCTCTCCGGAGCGCAGGCGCTCGTGATGCCGTGCAAGACCGGCGGACTCGACCGCTCCGAGCAACAGACGCTCGGACCCGCCCCAGTTACGCTCAATCACGACTTCAACATCGGCGTGATTCTCGATCAGGTCGTTGAGACGCTTGAGCACCGACAGGCTCGCGGGAGTAGCGGCGTTGAAGCCCGTCGCACGCGGCTGTGCGATCGGGGTGAGACTCCCGGCGTCAACGAGACCGAACCCGTCGGCCTCGGTGAGCTCCAGCACGCCCGGCTGCGCGACCGCGCGTCGTGCAGCTTGTTCCACGACGACGTCCTGTTCGGTCGCGCCCCGACCGGCTAGGAGGGCCTCGGCGCGTGGTGCCACCGGGGAGTTGGTGGCGACGAGGCGCCGCAAAAGCTCCACTGCTCCGAGTCGTTCCCGCCCCTCCTTGCTCTCGAGCAAGCGCTCCGCCGCCCCCAACGCCCAGTCTTCCCCGCGTCCAAGGATCAGCTCGATCACTCCGCGCCGCAGGTCGCCCGGCTTGCGACGAAGGAGAGGCTCGAGCCCAAGCGCTTCGTCGTCGGTGAGCTCCACCTCCCCGGCGGCGCGGATTGCCTGTTTCCGCACGTCCGGCGAGGAGTCGCCGAGAAGCTCGAGAAGGGCCCCGCGGCGCGGCGGGGTGAGCTGCGCATTCGACAGACGCGCGGTCAGCCTTCGCCGATCCCACGGATCGAGCGCGCCGCGGTGAGGCAATATGCGATCGAGATCTGGGGGATCTCGGTGCGTGGCCAACAGCCGTGCGACCTCTTCCCTCCTGAGTGCTGGCAGTGGTCCGAACCACTCGACAGGGTCGAGTTCCTTCCGTCGCTTCGGGACCTTCTTGAGCAGCGCTTCCAGCAGGTCATAGGACTCGGTGACCGTCCCGGCTGGGAAGCTGAGCAGCGGTCGTACCGCGAGCGACGCGACGCGACGATCGTCGTCCGCGAGCGCCCGTAGGAGACTGGGCGCTGAAGCGTCAATGCGGGTCTGGGCCAAGAACGCCACTGCGCTGAAGCGACGCTCCGCCTCTCCGGAGTCGAGAAAGGTCGCGGCGTCGTCGATGGCAGCGTGGACGTCCCGGGTTGCGAGCGCCCATAGGCGAACGTACGTCTCCAGACCGTCGCCGCACGCGCCGCCGTTGGCGCTGTGGTCCGTGTCGTCGAGGTGCGTGAGAGCGAGGTCGACGAGAACATCGACACGGCGCCGGTCGCCAGCGAAGACCTCGAACCCGAACCAGACGGCCGTGGCGCGAGCGACAGATGAGAAGCGGGAGAGCTCATGCTCGCGGATTAGGGCGAGCAGCCGGCGAAAAGCCTCGGGGCGAGCCTCATCTACCACTTCGAGAATCGACTGGCGGAGGCCTTCTTCCCTCTGCGCGCTGAGCAGCATCTGTTCTACCCGTTCCCAGCCGTCCGGCCGCTGAGCGTTCAGCAGCGCGACCGGCACGTGACGCCCCATCGTCGCGACCTCGTCGCTGCCGTCCGTCGACGCGATCAGTAGGTCGAAGACCTCGTCATTTCCCACATCGACGGCGGCCGCCAAAGCCCACCCGACCAAGTGAGCGCTCGTTTGCCAGGACTGAGGAAGGAGGTGGCCGCCCCAGCGAGCGAGCCAGGCCGGTTCGACTCCGTGAGCTACGAGCTCGGGCACCGTCGTGGATGCGGCTTCGAGCACGCGCCGTCGGGACAGCGACGGTGCTCGTGGAGCGCGAAAGGGCCGTCGGTCCCAGAACCCCTGGTAAGTCAGCTCGCCAGCGTCTTCGAAGACAGCCGCCAGCTCGGCGCCCAGACCTGGACAGGCCGCACTGAACGCCGCCCGCCGGCCACGACGGCCAAGGGCTTCGAGCCGCTTCGTCGCGGCCGCGGCGTCACGCGTTGAGGTCGGCAGGGCGCCGGTCGCTCTGCCCAGGAAACTCGTCGCCCTTCCTCGGGCGGCGGCTCTCGTTGCGGCCTGCTCGCGGCGCTCCGCGAGCGCGGCCTTTGCCGCCTCCTCGGTGAGCACTTTCAGCCTCCGGCGAGCGCGACGAGCCGCAGGAAAGTCACGGTGCTATCGGCGCTTACGAAGACCTGCGCGTCTAGGTCGGTCTCTTGGCTGCCATCCACGAGCACGAGGAAAAGTCCGTCCGCGAATGCTTCGAGCGCGGTGGCGACTGCCGCCTCAGGAGACGGGGGGGAGGGGGATCGACGCTGGCCGCTGTCGATCCGCCCGGCGGATCGCCCCGCTGCGATCCGGTCCTCTGTGAGCGTTTGAGCGAAGGTGCGCTCGACGCGCCGCTCGCTGTAGGCGGCAAGCTCCTCTCGCGTCGCGAGCGCGATCAGCTCGCGGAGCGTCAGGCCGCCTTCATCGACAGCCGACGGGAGTGGGACGCCGAACCGTGTTCCGTGACGCCCCCTGGTGGTTTTGCTCTCGATCGTCAGCACTTGATCAACCGCCCATCCAATCTCGACTCCGCGCATTGTGACCTGGGCGAGCAATTGATGCGCCGAGAGCATGCGCTAATTACCTCTCGAACGAGAGAGATACCTAGCGCAACGGGCGGACCCGAGTCGTCCGGATCCGTACCGCACCTCGCGCGCAGCGAAGCTTGCTAGGTGATGGAGAGCGAGCGATTAACCCTCGAGGCATTGTCGAATACGCTGAGTTCCGTGCTCTCCCGAGTTGGCATGCTCTGCGTACTCTTGGCCATGTCTGGTTGCGCCGGGACTCGATCGATCGACGACTCGTTTCCTACTTCGGCCTGCGCAGGTATGGGACCATCTAGCCGGCCAACGGGCGAAGCCATCGGTGACGGCATTTCTCCGCGCGCGCTTTGCCGTTCGCGCGGTCGGCCGCGGTCCGCCTCTCGACGCGGCAAGACGGTCGTTTGGGACTACGGCTGTGGAGTGACGTGGCAGGTCAATAGCGGCCGCGCCAAGCTCGTAGTGACCGACCAGGTCGACCCCTTCTGCACACCGAAGGGCACATCGCCGACGCGGCCTCTCCCGATCGTCCCTCCGCCCGACTTGAACCGCTCAGCGCAGACACGGTTTCGCTCCGGCAGCTACGTCGCCGCCGCAGTGGGCTGCCTCGCATGCCATCGCATAGCGTCTAACGGCAATGACGGACCTGGGCCAGACCTAACATCCGTCGGCTCCCGCCTCCCCTCCGCTGCGATCGGCGAGGTTCTGCGTCGACCACCCGCTCCGATGCCCTCCTTCGCCAAGCTGCCAAAACGCAGGCTCGAGGACCTGACGTTCTTCCTCGCTCGACTGCGGGCAGCGCCCTGACCCTTTCAGACCTAACGTGTCTCAGAGCATTTCGGGTTCGAAACTGAATGCAGGGAGCGGGTCGGTTGGGTTCGCCCGCCGCGTGGTGGGGGTGACGGTCGCAGCGCCTTGCCGAGCTTCGTGCGGGGGCGGTTCGCGGCGCCGATTGCGACGGCGGCGCAGCGTTGGAACGTGTCTGGGGCTTTGCTGGCGGCGCAGCTTTACGCGGAGTCGGGGTTCAACCCGTTCGCGATCTCACCGACCGGGGCGCAGGGGATCGCGCAGTTCATGCCCGGCACCGCCGGCGCCTACGGGCTGCGCAACCCGTTCGACGCCGCGCGCGCGATCGACACTCAGGGGCACTTGATGCGCGACTTGCTGCGCCAGTTCGGATCGATGCCGCTCGCGCCCGCCGCCTACAACGCCGGCCCGGCGCCGGTCGCTCGTTGCGGGTGTGGGCCAGCGATCCCCGAAACCCAGGGTTACGTTCGCGCGGATCCTCGGACTGCTGGGCGGCGCGGGCCAGGGTTCACCCGCCTCGGGGCTCATCGTGCGCCTGTCGAAGTGAGGCAGCAAGGTCTCCGTCAGGCGTCCCACTCTCCGTCAGGCGTCCCACTCTGCGCACGGCGCGCTTACCGGGGCACCGGGTCGCGATCCCAGTCGGGAGTGCTTGGAGTACTCGACGTCCATTCGGGTGCCGGCGGCTTGGCCATGAGCTCGAGGACACTGACAGGTGCAGATTGGCAGGCCCACCGCGTCGTGGGTCCGCTTGGCCTGCTGCTCGGGCCCATCCCCGGCGGCCGACTGCGGCGTAGCACGAGGCCGGTGTTGGATCGCGCCTGCGCGATCCTGAACGCCAGGCCGCCCTGGCTAGTCACCACGAGCAGCACCGGCCGCTCGCGCGTCTTCGCTGGGGCATACAGCATCGGGATCACGCTCAACCGCTGCGCCCACCTCATGTCGGGTGGCGAGCCAGGAGTCGGCACCTTGCTCCGTCCGCTTCATTCTCCTATGGCAACCCATGAACGCGCAGACCGCCCGCTACGCCCAGCTCGATCGCCTTCCTAGGGTTGCCCGACGCCGGGATACGAGGCCTCGCTCTTGGCGATAGCCGGCGGTTAGTTCTACAACGACAAGGGCAAGCTGCCCAAAGATGGTCGCGCTGGTCGCCATTGCCGCGCTGATGCTCGGAACAGGCGCGGGACTGATCCTGCTGAACCGGACGCAAACCGGTACCACTTGGGCTGAGTGGCGCAACGCTGACCTCATCGGGGGGAAGTGGTGGCCGCTCCTAGGCATCGGCTCATTCGCCGCGATGTGGCTGGGGATTCATGGCTACGGTCTGCCCGGGCCGATCAGAGCCGTCCTCCTCGGCGTCCTAGTCGGACTTTGCGCGCCGTTCTTTCTCGAAGGCTTGCGCCGTTGGTGGAAGACAGGTCGCGGTCCCGAGCATCCCTAGGCCTACCGCGGTCCGCCCCCCGCGCAGGCCAGTACGGCAAGCAGCGGCGACGTCGAGCGCCTCCGCTCAGACGCCGACCAAAAACCGCACTAAGCAGGTGTCAACGCACCTTTGGGGTCCAACTCAGCTACGCGGAGGGGAGAGCGCCAGTTTGCATGACCGTGCGACGAACTGCCGTCCGCGCGTCAGACTTCCTTTGTGGTCATCGAGACCGACCTCGTGCTGCGGTGCTGAAGTCGGTTCTCGTTGGCGTCGTTGTGCGGTGCGGTCTGCGAGGTCGACGGCGCCTGAGGACGACCGATGCGCCTGACTACGGCCCGAGGTCCGGACCGGGGGCGCCGAGATCAGCGTCGAGCGCCGACGGCGCGTCATGTTCCCACGGGACTGCAGCGGCGTCTTCCACCCTGTCCGCGAGCCCAGGTGCCGAGGATCGCGCCGTACTCTCCATGATCGAGTCGGCGGGCACGTGGATCGCGTCCCGTGCGACGGCGATCTGCTGCCAGCTCGCCTCCCACGCCGCGGCGCGCCCTGGCTCAGCGGCCGGCGGTGCCTCAAGTTCGGGGGCCTGGTCGTAGCGCAGGCGGTACTCCTCGATCGCGCGAGCGGCGCGCTCCCATTCGTGCTGGGCGACGGGCCCGTCGGGGCGTGGGCCGATGCGCGCGCTGACGTGCTCGGGGGGATCGACGGTCGCGGCTCGTAGCGCGGCGTCGCGCTCGCGTTCGCGTCGCTTGTCGAGTTCGCGCTCGCCGGCGGCGAGCTCGGCGGCGTAGGCACCGTGTTCCTGCATCCAGAGCTCTCCTGCCGCTCCGGCGCGGCCGGCGGCGTGGGCGAGTTGGTCGGCTTCAGCCTGGCGGTGGGCGAGCGTCTGGCGCTGCTGCTCGAGGCGCTCGTCGAGCTCGCGGGCGCGGCGGCGCTCGAGGCGCCCGAGCTCGTCGCGCTCGGCCTCGGTGGCGGCGAGGCGCTCCTCGGCTTCGCGGGTGCGCTCGGCGGCCTCTTGCGAGCGCACGGCGCTCCCGTCGGCGCGTTGAGCCTCGAGCGGGAAGCTCTCGAGGAGCCGGGTGAGCTCACCCGAGCGCTCGGCGAGCTGCGCGGTCGGCACTCCGCGCACATCCTGGTGGCCCTCCCATTCGTCGAGCGCGAGCTCCTTGGCGCGGCTGCGCCCGAGGGCGCGCACCACCCCGGCCATGGGATCCTCAGCTTGCTCTTCGTCAAGGCCGGGGAGACGCTGCTCGTCGCGGTCGGCGGGTGGGGGAGCGGTGAGATAGAAGCGGGCTTCTTGGCGGTGGCGCGAGAGGGCGGTGTAGCCCCATTCGCGGTAGGTCTCCTCTCCGCCGAGGACGTAGGCGCGCTGGACGGTCATGCCTTGGGCGCGGTGCGCGGTCGAGGCGTATCCGTGGTCGAGCTGGCCGGCTTCGAGATACTCGGCGGGGAGCCGCACTACCTGTCCGTCGTCGAGGCGCACGTCGAGGGCGCGCGCGCCCTCAGCGACGGCTTCGACGCGGCCACGCGAGCCGTTGAGGACCCCGACTCGACGGTCGCCGACGGTGGTGAGCACCCGGTCCCCCGCGGCGAACTCGCGTCCGGCGGCGTGAAGCTCGACCTCGCCGAGGCGACCGGCGGCGCGCATCAGCGCCCGCGCGCGCCCGTTGAGCTCGCCGACGTCCTCGCGGCGCAGCGCGAGCATGAGCGTGTGCTCCGGCCCGCCAGCGTCTTCTTGGCCCTCCCACCAGTCACCGACCAGCGCGCGGCGGGTCTCCTCCGCGCTGGCCTCCGCGGTGACCCGGCCGCGTTCGCGAAACGCGCGGGCCCATTCGCTGGGAGCGCCTTCGCGGAGCTGCGTGAGCGCGGCGCGCTCCCATGCCTCTTCTTGGCGGCGGTTCTCGTGCAGCTCGAGGGCACCGAGCCGCTCGGCGAGGCCGCGAAACGCGCCGCCAGCCTGGATCTCGGGAAGCTGGCGGTCATCGCCGACAAGTACGAGCTTCCCGTCGACCGCATGGACGGCCTCGGCGAGCGCGGCGAGCTGGCGGGTGTCGACCATGCCGGCCTCATCGACGATGAGAACGGAGCCGGGGGAGAGACCCCAGCCGCGCTCGAGGTCTGAGCGCAGCCGCGCGATCGTCGAGGTCTGGAGGCCGGCGCCGTCGCGCAGCTCGGCGGCTGCGCGCCCGGAGAGCGCGCAGCCTATGACCGGCACGCCGCTGGCCTGCCACGCCTCGCGGGCGCAGTCAAGCGCAAAGGTCTTCCCGGTGCCCGCCGCGGCGCGCACGACCTGCACCCCGGCGCCCGAGGAGCAGAGTGCCTCCACCATGGCGGCCTGCTCCCCGGCGAGGGTCGCGCGCGCCGCGGTCGCGCGCGCGATCGCCTCGGGCGTCGCGAGGGCCGTGGTCGCGTGCTGGCGGGCGAGCGCCCCGGCGATGAGGCGCTGCTCGCTGGCGAGCATCTCCGGCGTTGAGTACCGCGCGCCGCCAACCGCCGCCCGCTCCCCGCTCGCGGCGCCGACTTGCCCTCCGCCGCGGTCGAGAGGAACGGCTCGGTCGGACTGAAGCCATTGATCGGCCAGCCGCTCGAGCTCGTCCACCGGGGCGCCGGCGTGGTGAGCGGCGGCCAGCGCCTCGATGACGTGCCGGCGGTCAAACGCGCTGGACTGGCGGGTCAGCCCGCCCGGGCCGGCGAGGCGCTCGGCCAGATCGGCGAGCTCGGCGGGCGTGGGCGCCTGGCGCTCGCCGCGGCCAAGGACCTCGGCGAGCTCGGCGGGACCGAGGCCGTGCTCGGCGGCGCGCGCCTGCCAGCCCTCGCGCAGGCTCGAGGTGCTTCGCGCCGGTCCCTTGGCGGCGCGGGTGGCGAGCGCCGCGACGCGCGACTGGGCATCAGAGCTCATCCCATGCTCGGCCATGTAGGCGACGATCTCCGCGCGGCGAGTGGAGAAGTGCTCGCGTACTCCCGCGGGGATGCCCGTCACCTCGGCGGTGCCGTTGCTCACCGCGGACCACTCGACGCCCAGCTCGTCGCTCAGGCGGGCGCGCAGCGCGGCCTGGTAGAGGTACCCGGCCGCCTTGGCGTGGTGGTAGAGCCCGCTGCCATCCAGCGCGCTCCAGCGCCCGTCGGGCCCACGGGTCATGTTCGCGGCCACGACGTGGGTGTGCAGCTGGAGGTCCTCGGCGCGCGAGGTGCGGTGGCGAAACGCGCCGGCCACAAACCCCTCGCCGGGCACCCGCCGGGCACCGCCGCGCCCGCGGCGCGTGGCGCACGCCTCGCGCTCGATGTATCCGAGCGCCTCGCGGACCGCCTTGTCGTGGGCCTCGCGCACCGCGCGCGAGACATCCTCATCGCCGACGCCGAAGAGCACCGAGACCGACTTGGGCGCGGAGAACGTGAGATCAAAACCGGTCACCGCGCCCTCCTTGATCGGCCGACGAAGCTGCTTCCCGGAGCCCGGCTCGACGCAGTCCATGACCGCCTCGAGCGCCTGCGCGTCGACCCTGCCGCTCAGCCCGAGCGCAGCGGCGCCACCCCCGAGCCACTCGCCGGGCGCCTCGCCGCGGCCGGCGTAGTAGTCCTCGACCCCGGTGGCGACGATCTCGGTGTAGTAGCGCGCCGAGCGGCTTCCGCCGAGGCGCGCGAGCTTGAGCATGGGCCGGCAAGCTACGCCCGCATCCGGATGGTGCAACTGTGTCGTGCTGTTTGGCCGTTGGCGCTGCCGGCGTGGTTGGGAGTGGCGCCGCGGCGTTGGAACCGTGGGCCTGAAGGCCGTGAGGCCGGTCTCGTCGTCTCGCGTGCACATGATCCGGGGCGGGCGCGACTGCCGTCGCGGTGCGCGCGCGTCAGGGACGCGCCGCCCGGTGCCGGTGCCGGGCGTCTGCTGAGTCTCACCCAGCGATGGCGCCCGCCGCCTTCTAGCCCTCCTGCCCCCCGGACCCGGCGCTGCGCGTTCCTCGCTGCGCGCGAGATCGCTTCGGCGCCCCTGGGCCGACTCGCCCGGACAAACGCTCCACCTCGGCGCACACCCCGGCGCCGCCCTCACCCACGCCCAGCTGGACCGCGGGAGAGCTACCCGGGAGGAGCTTCTTCCCGGGACCGCCCGCGGACGCGACGAAGATGCTTGGTCAACTGACAGCGCCCTGTCTGCAATCCAGCAGCGTCGCTGTTACACTGCTGCTATGGGCGTTGCCGTCACCGTTCGCGATGTGCCCGACGAGGTCCGCGACGAGATCGCGGCGCGCGCCGCTCGCGCCGGAAAGTCCTTGCAGGAGTACCTGCGAGCGATGCTCATCGACGCCGCGGCGCGCCCGCCCGTCGAGGACGTCATCGCGCGCGCCCGCGCGCGCGTAGACGCGACGGGAGCACGAGCCGACGCCGAGTCGATCCTCGCGGCGCGCGACGCTGAGCGGCGGTGAGCGCCAGCGTCGTCTGCGACGCGTCGGCACTGGTCGCGCTGCTGCTCGACGGGGGGCCCGACGGACGGTGGGTGGCCGAGGCGCTCGCTGGCGCCGACATCGCCGCCCCGAGCCTCGTCGCGTTCGAGTCCGCCAACATCATCCGCCGCCACGAGCTGGCCGGGCTCATCAGCGCCGACCAGGCCGCGCAGGCGCACGCCGATCTGCTCGACCTCGCGATCGAGCACTGGCCTTACGAGCTCCTCGCCCCGAGATCCTGGGAGCTGCGCAGGAACCTGTCGAGCTACGACGCGAGCTATGTCGCCCTCGCCGAGCTCACGGGAGCGACGCTCGTCACCCTGGACCGACGCATCGGCCGCGCACCCCACCTGCGGTGCACCATCGCCACCCCGTGAAGAGCCCACGACAACGGCGCGCGGCGACTCGATCACCGCGCGCGGGCTCGGCGTCACGAGCCCCGCGGGGGGGACGCATCCCACGACGCGATCGCTTGCGAGGCACGATCAAGGGCGTGATCCTCGAGGGGCGGTGCTCGATACTGACCGGGTGCCCAGCGTGCGTGCGGCGAGGCCGGAGGACGCTCTCGAGGTGGCCGCTGTGCACGTGCGCGCGTGGCAGATGGGCTACCGGGGCCTGCTGCCGCAGGGCTATCTCGATGGGCTGCGACCCGAGGAGCGGGCGCGGCGCTACACCTTCGGTGAGACCATCGCGGGGTGGCCGCGCACGTTGGTCGCGCTCGAGCGGGAAGTCATCTGCGGTTTCGTGACCACGGGGCAGTCGCGGGACGGCCCCGGGCGGGGCGCCGGCGAGGTCATGGCCCTCTACGTCGACCCGGACCACTGGCGCTCGGGCATGGGGCGGCTGCTCATCGCGGACGCCCGCCGCCGGCTCGTGCGGGAGGGCGCGCGCGAGGCCATCCTGTGGCTCCTCGTGGGCAACGAGCGCGGCCGGGCCTTCTACCACGCCGACGGGTGGGCGCCCGACGGCTCCCGGCGCACGGAGCGGATCGGGGGCGTGAGCGCGGAGGAGGTCCGCTACCGCCGCGCACTGCCCTGACCGCGCGGCTCCGGTCTGAGCGCTCCCTCTGACCCTAATGGCTCGCTGCCCGCGACGGACGCCTGGGGGAGGGAGGAGCGAGAAGCGACGCGAGGCCCCGCTGGGCACTCCCGGGTGCAGGTTAGGTCGCTCGGGGGGACCCACGAGACTCGCCGCGATGGTCAGCCGGCTAGGCGGCTAGGGGAAGAAAGCGCAGCCGGGCGGATTGGAAGGTGAGGGTGAGCTCGCCGAGCGGCCCGTTGCGGTTCTTGCGGATGAGGACGTCGAGCTCGCCGGGGCGCTCGGAGTCGGGGTCGTAGTAGTCGTCGCGGTAGAGCATGAGCACGACGTCGGCGTCGGCTTCGATGGAGCCCGATTCGCGCAGGTCGCTGAGCAGCGGGCGTTTGTCGGTGCGCGCCTCGACGGCGCGGGAGAGTTGGGAGAGCGCGAGCACGGGGCAGTCGAGCTGGCGGGCCAGGCGCTTGAGCCCGCGGGAGAACGTCGAGACGTCTTCGACCCGGTTGCCCGAGGGCGGCTCGGCGCGTAGGAGCTGGAGGTAGTCGACGACGAGGAGGTCGAGGCCGCCGAGCTCGTGGGCGGCGCGCCGCGCGTAGGAGGTGAGCGCTCCGAGGGTCAAATCGCCGGCGTCGAGGATGGAGAGGCGGGCGTCGTCGGCTTGGGCGGCGGCGCGGAGCAGCGGTGGCCAGTGGCGCTCGGTGAGCTGGCCTTTGCGCATGAGGTCGAGGGTAACCCCGGAGGCGCCGGAGAGGTAGCGCTGGGTGACCTCGGATTCGGACATCTCCAGGGAGGCGAAGAGGACGCGCCCGTCGTGGTGGGCGACGTGGTGGGCGATCGACTGGGCGAAGGCGCTCTTGCCCATGGCGGGGCGGGCGGCGAGGACGGTCAGGTTGCCGGGATGCAGGCCGCCGAGGAGCTCGTCGAGCCCGGTGAGGCCGGTCGCCAGGCCGGCGTAGGGGTTCTCGGAGTCCGAGATGCGTTGCAGGCGCTGGAGCTCGTCGCCGACGGCGGCGGCGAGGGAGCGGGCGGCGTTTGGGCGCACGCTCTGGCTGAGGGCGAGGATGCGCTCCTCGAGGCGGCCGATCAGGGCGGCGCCGTCGTGCTCGGGGGAGGCGGCGTCTTCCAGGCTGTCGTAGAGGGCGTGCAGGACGGCGCGCTTGTGGGCGAGGTTTTGCACGATGCGGCCGTGGTGGCGTCCGTTGCCGGCGGCGGGGGCGTGGAGGGCGATCTCGTCGATCGCGGAGCGCCCGCCGACGTGCTCGAGTCGGCCGCTGCGCTCCAGGCGGTCGGTGAGGGTGAGGGCGTCGATCGGCTCGCTGGCGAGGTCGAGGTCGAGGATCGCCCGGTAGATGTGGCCGTGTTGGGGGCGGTAGAAGTGATCGGGGCGCAGGCTGTCTTCGATCGCGATGCCGAACAGGAGCCGGGGGGAGAGGAGCAGCGCGCCGAGCACCGACTGCTCGGCCTCGATGCTGTGCGGCGGGATGGGCGCTGGGGTCATGCGGCCTCCTGGTCGCGGGGGGTTTGGGCGGCGGTCTGCTCGTAGGTGGCGCGCCATTCGCGTTGGCGGTAATCGGCGGCGTCGTGGCAGAGCGCCCGCCAGCCGACGCGCAGCACGAAGGCGCACAGCGCGGGGTGCTCGGACTCGAGCTGGGTGAGAGCACCGGCTCGGTTATCGGCGCCGTGGCGGGCGATCGCGCGACGGATCTGTCCCCACGCCTCCTCCCAGCCGGGCGCCTGGTCGCTGCTCGTCGTGGACCCCGGGGTGGGGGTGTGGCCGGTGCTCTCGGCGCGGATGATGACCTGGTCGATGCGGGCGGCGAGCTCGGGCATGGTGAGGATCTGCGAGCCGAGGAACCCGTCACCGGCCAGCCAGTCGAGCGCTCGCCGGGCGCGCGCGGCGGGGTAGCCGCAGTCCACGAGGATCCGCCGGGCGGCGGTCAGCCACTTCTCCCGGGCGTTGGGCCACGAGCCGGGGCGCGCCAGGCGCGCCGCGGTGGTGCGCGCCACCGCGATCTCCGAGAGCCGCTCACACAGCGCGACCGCTTGGTCGGTGAGCTGGTAATCATCCTCATCCCCCTTGTTCGCCCGGTCCTTGGTGGACGGTGGGGGAGAGAAGTCTTCTGCTCTGGAGCTTTCTCCTGGGTTTCGCGGGCGCGCGTATGCCGTGTCGGTTCCTGGGGGGTTAGTGGCGCAAGTTTCGCCCCCCTCGAGCCCGGGTTCTGCTCCCGGGTCGGTCGGTTGCTGCGCGGGGTCCGGTCGCCTGTTGCGCCCGGTGAGGTCGGATGCTGCGAGGGAGGGGGTCGGATGTTGCACGGGGTCAGGTCGGTTGTTGCGCCCGGTACGGTCGCTTGCTGCGCGGGTGGTCTCGGGTGCTGTGTCGTCGCTTCCGGCGGCGCGCACGGGCTCGATGAGCTCGTAGAGGTTGGGCAGGTTGCCGGCGTGGCCGGTCCGCTGCTCGACGGCGAGCACGCCGGCGCTGCGCAGCGCCTCGGTGTAGGCGTCGATCGAGCGGGTGCTGACGCCGAGGCGCTCGCCGAGGCGGCGTCGGGTGGTCTCACAGCGCGCTCCGCCGCCGTCGTGGCGCTGCTCGGCGCAGAGCTCGAGCATGGTGAGGTAGAGCCCGAGGGCAGCAAGCCAGGCGCCGCCGAGGCGCCGGATCGCCGCGAGGGTGGCGGCGGTCGGGGTGAGGAAGCCTCCCTCCCGCGCGAGCAGGTTGATCTGGTTGGGAAGGGGAACACCGAGCTCGTCGACGCGACGGATGACGCGTGCGACGTCGGCGTCGGCGAAGGCGCGCAGGTACTGCCGTGCGGTGTCGCCGTTGGTGCCCAGCCGGCTGGCGAGCTCGGCGTGGCGCAGAAAGAGCTTCTCGCGCTCCCCGATCTCGCGTTGCTCGTTGGCGATGGCGCACAGGACGCCGTAGGCGCCGAGGGCGCGGGCGCGCCGCGCGCCGCCGACCGCGCCGCGGATGGCGGCGAGCGCTTCGGTGTGGACCATGAAGAACGGCAGGCGTCGCCGGTCGCGCAGCTCCACGCGGTCTTCGGAGCTCATCCGCTTCTCCCGAGCGGGGAGGCGCACGGTCCCGCGCCGCGCGCGGGCGAGCGAGCGGGTTCCGCGGCTCGGCGGGTGGTTTCTGCGGGACGGTCGGTCATTGGTCTGGCGAGGCGCCTCCCGTGACAGCGGGCGGCGCCCGGGTCGTTCAGGCCGCTGTGCGCTGCGGCTCTCGCGTTCTACGGCGCGCGAGGAGCGCCGCGCGCAGGCGCTCCTGGCGGTAGGTGCCGGCGGCACGTACGAGGTGGAGCTCAAAGCGCCGGCCGTGGTGGCGGCAGCGGCGGATCTCGGCGCGCAGGTAGGTGCCGTCGGTCTTGGTGATGCTCGCGCAGGCGGCTTGGAGGTCGCGCTTGCGGTTGTTGTGAGTGATCCCGAGCGACTCGTAGGCCTCGTCGTCGAGGTCGACGATCAGCGTCTGCACCTCGACGCAGTCCTCCTCCTCGAGGGGCAGCACCTGCGGCACCCCGGAGGAGAGGATCTCCAGCTGGTCGCGCAGCTCGTCCTCGCCGGCGGGCCGGGGCATGAGGTGGCGCGTCCAGTCCGGGTGGGACTCGAGCTGGACCCAGATGTGCTTGGCGCACCCGCGCAGTGAGCGCTGGACGTCGTAGTCGAGGATGACCCCGCGGTTCTCGCGAACGCTGTCGGCGAGCCAGCGGGGGAGGACGAGGCTCCACGTGCTCGATCCGCGCAGTGAGCCGAGCGTCGCCAGCGCGAGCGCCGCTCGCTCGCCGCCCTCCCGCGCCGCGCTGAGCACGGGCTGGAGCTCCCCCTGGGCGCCGGCCGCCTCGAGCAGGTTCATCTCCCACACCGCTTCGGGCTTTCGCTCGAGGGTGTAGGGGTCGACGCCGACGGCGACGACTGTGGTGTCGAGCAGGCTGCCGAGGGCTTCGGCGATGCGCCGGCGCTTGTCTGCCGAGCGGCCGCTGGAGGGCCATACGCGGCGCGCCATCTCGCTGAGGGAGAAGTCCACGCGCCCGTTCTCGGGGCAGCCTGCCTCCTTGAAGATCTGGCTGGCGGTCGTCCAGACGTTGAACGCGGTCTCGCTGAGCTTGCCGCCGTTGGCGACGGCGACGAGGCCGACCATGTCCGTGGTCGAGAGGCTGCGGGCGTGGGCCTCCTCGAGGATCTGCTTGCGGTCGATCTGGAAGATGCCGACGAGCTGCCCGACGCGTTCCTCGACGAAGGTGCGGCGCAGCGGAAGGTTTTCACCGAGTTGGCTCATGGTCTCCGGGGGTCGGCTTTCACCGTGACGGTGCTTGCGGACGGCATTCGACCCTCGCGAAGGCGGGACCGTGTCGGCGGACCCCCTTACCCGCGCGAGGTCACCTCCCCGGACCCCCACGGGTGCGCGCGCCCGTCTCCGCGGACCCCCATCGAGCGCCCGATGGGTCTGATCGAACGCGGCGGGCCGCTCGCAGGGGGCCCAAATCGTCGGGGGAGGGGGTCCAAGGCGTCGTCAAGCTTCTCAACGGCGGCGGACGGTGCCGTGAGGGGGCCCGAACCGTCGCCAGAGGGGGCCCAAGGTGTCGGATGGCCTTCGGCGACGACGCCGCGCCGGCGAGGACCGGGCCTCCTTTGGCTCGGCGGGGCTTGGCGGCCGGTGTGCGCTCCCGGCGCCGTCGGTTCCCTACCAGCCGAGGCTGAACATCGGCACGTACCCCAGCTTCTTCGCGGAGCGGAGGTAGTCGGCGATGATCGCCTCCAGGGCGGCGTGGCTCTCGACGGCGGGCTCGATCACGAAGGTGCGTCCGGTTCCGGTGGCGGGCTCGTCGCGGAGTTGCACCTGGCCCTCGACGCGCTGGCCGACGATCCGGCGGGGGCCGATGTCGGCGGTGTAGGCGGCGAGCTCGACGTTGCGGCCGGTGGCGGCGGGGGCTTCGGTGGTGGCGCTCATGTCGTGGTTCTCCCTGTCGGTTCGGGTGCTGGACAGGGGGTGGCGGGCGTGCGGCCGTTGAGCGGGTTTGCGGAA
>JAABUZ0100001328.1_pt1 | contig 48041 bp, 38 predicted proteins | sample 5562091 | NCBI WGS metagenome assembly JAABUZ01 (sample SAMN12813069, study PRJNA571459) | rock metagenome | isolation source: Antarctica rocks | place: Antarctica: Victoria Land, Linnaeus Terrace sud | collected 2015-12-21 | reverse complement strand
GAATGCGGTTCAGAGTCTGGGCAATCTGCTAATACATACGCTCTTCATGGGGGCTGACGGAATCGATTCAACGTGGGGAGCAAGTTGCCACAACGCGGAGGAGTCTGAGCTGAATGCAGCCCTTCTCGCCCGGGCACGACGCGTGATCGCCGTTGTGGACCACACCAAGTTCACCCTGATGCCGGCGTGGCGAATCTGTGACTCTACTGCGATCGATACATTGATCACCGATATGGGAGCCACCGATGAGACGATTGCGCCGTTTGAGGCCAAAGGCATCCACGTCATCCGCGTATGACTGGGCCGGGTATCTCAAAGCACATCAGCGGCAGCTGAAAAATTTGTTGCACTACAGCTGCCGCTGAACCTTATTTCAATCCAAGAATGGGCACACGAACGAATTTTGGCCTGTAGTCGTCGGCAAAGATCAGGTCGTTGCCGTTCGTAGTGTTCAGATCGTAGGAAATGAGAACACTTCCTTGCCCGGCAGATTCAAAGTGAGCGTGCGGATTGTAGGTCAGCAACTTCCCTTGCCCGGAATGGTCCGCGGTTCCCGTCTCAGGCGTGGAGTACACCACTTGCTTTGCGCTCCACGGGCCCTGCGGGGAACAGGAATAGTAAAAGATGATGTCTTTCCATGTGCCAAAAGCCACGCTGGTGTCCATCGCTGTGAGCACGTAAGAATTTCCGCCAGCAGCATGAATCTGGTTCACGTTGAACTCATTGCTGATACTGTCGGGCGCGTTGATGATTCGGGCTGAGTTGATTGCTCCGCTCACCCAATCACTTCCATTCCAGAATTGCCAAGTGTCGGGATTCGCGAGTTCCGATGAAGACAATCGACTCACATGCGGATATTTGCCTGAAGGCAAATCTTCGACTCCGTAGACATACAACTCATCTTTTACCTGCACGATCGCTGATCCCCACTCGACTCCTCCGGCAATCGCAAGTGGTTGAACACTTTGCACTGTGAGGTCAGGCAGGGACATCGTCGCCACGGACGTTCCTACAAACGCGTATGTTGAGGCATTGAACTCCAGTAAAAGCAGCTTGAGCGTGTAGATCCCCGGGGCCGTTTGGAGAACCACCGAATCACCCATCCACAAGAGATCATTCGTGTTGGCTGGGACAAAAAGCGAGGTTGGGTTTAGGGAATTTCCTCCGTACAAGGTATTGAGAGTGCCGTCCGGGTTCCGAATCACAATGCTATTGTGTCCTTGAAAAATCGGATTGGAACGCGTCCTCGTCTCGGGCACAACGGTCGCTCCGTTCGGCACCGGACTTGAGGCAAGAAAGGAATCAGAGAAAAAATATGCCGTCCGACCGTCCGGCAGTGCACGCGAGTAGGTGCTATCCGCGCCCGTCCATCCTGGACCGTTCTGGGTAAATACTGCATTGAAGTCATCCGCTGGAACTGCTGGCTGGGTACTTTGCTTGCAGTTTTGCGCCTGAACCAAACCCACTGAAACAACGAAAGCGACGACCGATAAGCAGCGAGCTAAACTTCCCATAAAACCTCCCATAACGGTAAGCAAGTTAGTTGACGTGGTTGAGGCAGACAAACAAAACAACGAGGCAGGCTAAATACGTACAGAAAGTTGGGCCAGCAATCCTCCGTCGACTGGCAGAGAAGCGCCAGTTACGAACGAGCTCTCATCACTCAATAGAAAAGCAATTGCCTGGGCGACTTCGCGGGGTTGTGCGACCCGACCCATAGGATGCAATCTTCCCCATTCCGTAATGATTTGTTCTTGAGTCAGAGAGCCGCGAAACAGATCTGCCGACGCTCTCACCATTGGGGTGTCCACTGTCCCAGGCTGGACACAATTAACGCGGATACCTGCAGCGGCGTGATCGAGCGCCATCGCGCGAGTCAATGCATCCAGCGTGCCCTTGCTCGCAGCATAGGCGGCTACACCATGCTGACAAGCGAGCCCTTGCACGGAGCTGACATGCACAATTGCTCCGCCGCGCTGCATTCTCGGAACCGCGAAATGCGCAGCAAGAAAAGCTCCTCGTGCATTCACGTTCTGAACCAGGTCCCAGTCCGCAGCCGAAGTTCCTGTCACCGTTCCGTACCGTTGAATTCCAGCACTATAAACGAGCCAGTCGAGAAGCCCGTCATTGGTTGCACGAGCAATAGCGGCGGCCACATCGTCGGCGTTTGCAACGTCCCCATGGAGCCACTGAATCGCCGTCTTGTCGTTGAGCGTTGCAGGTGGGGCGTCTTCGGGACCGACAACGGTTACGTTAGCCCCGCGTTCTTCCAGCAGGATTGCAGTCGCCAATCCGATACCCGATGTTCCGCCGAAGATTATCGCTCGTTTGGAAATCCTGCTCATGCGACCTCCTTTTGGGTCGATAGAAAGCGCTCCGTCGTGAGTATCACGCCGCGCAACTCAGCCAGTCCACGCAGCCGACCGACGGCAGGGTAGCCTGCCTGTGCGCCCCTTTGCGTGTCATTGAGAAGCTGCTGACCGTGGTCCGGGCGAAATGGCAATGGAACGCTATCGCCTGCAGTTTGGCGCCGCTTTTGCTCACACATCAGTTCGATTACAATGCCGATCACGTCCGCATCACCTTCAAGGTGAGACGCTTCAATGAAGCTCTCGCCGTCCGTTTCCAGCTTTGTAGAGCGGAGATGAGCAAACCAGATACGGTCCGCAAAGCGGCGCACCATCGCTGGAAGTATATTGTCTGCCCGCGCTCCCAGCGCACCAGTGCAAAAAGTGATTCCGTTGGCTTCTCCGGGCCACTGCCGTAGCAAAAATTCCAGATCGTCCGCGGTGCTTACAATCCGGGGAAGGCCCAGTAGTGATCGCGGAGGATCGTCCGGATGAACACAGAGCCGCAGCCCCAGATCTTCGGCTATCGGGCAGATACGCTTCAGGAACTCAGCTGCGTTCTCCCGGAACGCAGTCTCATCCACGTCCTGATAGCGTTTTAGTCCACGACGCACACTTTCGAGGGTGAAGTGCTCGTTCCCTCCCGGCAGGCCTTGCAGAATAGTCATCTGTACGGTTTCGCGCTCACTCGGGGAGAGCGAGCGATAGAAAGCGTAAGCGGCACGGCAACGCTCTTCACCCCACTCCTGCTCAGCTCCTGTCCTCCGCAACATACATATGTCGAATGCTGCGAAGACTGTCGCGCTATAACCGGTAGTAAAGCCCCCACTTGGCAGGGGAATCGCCAGGTCTGTGCGCATCCAGCTAAAGATTGGCATCAGGTTGTAGGCTATAGTTCGAATTCCGCACTGCGCCAAATTTCGCATCGACTCGATGAACCTGTCGGCATCTTGTTCAAAACCCTTCTCGCGTAGCTTGATACGTTCGGTTACATCCAGGCTTTCGACCACAGACCATCGCATTCCCGCAGCGCGGACGAGATTCTGTCGCGCTTCGATCAACTCTCGTGTCCACGTCTCTCCTAATGGCACATCATGTAACGCTGAGACGATGCTCTCCGCACCAGCTTGACGCGCGTCGGAAAGCGACACTTTATCGCTCGGTCCAAACCAGCGCCATGTCTGCTCCATATGTTCCTTCCTCTTCGTAAATCTACTGCAACAAATGGTTTTAGAGCTAGGCGGCGGTCCAGCCGCCATCGATTGTCAGCACGCTACCGTGCATGAAATCCGCTTCTGCCGAACAGAGATACCGCACCAAAGATGCGATCTCAGCGGGGTTGCCTAACCTGCCCACCGGATGCCTGGCCTTCAGCTCCTCGCGTACTTGCTCTTCCTGGCCCGAGTGGTACTTTGCGAGGTAGCCCGCCACAAAGGGACTATCTACCGTGCCGGGACAGATACAGTTCACTCTAAGTTCTTTGGGATAGTCGACTGAGAGTTGTCGGCTCATCGCAACCACTGCCCCTTTCGACGCGCAATAGGCAAAGCGCTGCTTGATTCCCACGAGCCCAGCCACCGAAGCGATATTGACAATAGAGCCACGCGACTTCAGCAGATGAGGAATTGCAGCCTGGGTCATCAGGAACACCGAGGTCGCGTTCACCTCCATGATGCGGTTGTAGTTATCCAGTGAAGTCTGCTCGATCGTCCCAACCAACCCGACTCCCGCATTGTTGACCAGGATGTCGAGCGAGGATAGCTGGATGAACAACCGTGCAATGTCCTCGGGAGAGGTTACGTCTAGATGCGCGGCTTGTGCCTGCGGGATTTCGTCGGCGACGCTGGCGGCGCTTGCTAGATTGATATCAGCCACGATTACACTCGCGCCGGCTGAGCCTAGCTCCTTAGCAATGGCAGCTCCGATCCCGCTACCTGCCCCCGTCACCAAAGCAGTTTTGCCGCGCGCAGAGAAGGCTTGCTGCAGATTCGAAATCGGCATTGTTGCGTCTTGAACCTTCTTCATGACCACACCTCGAACAGGCGCAGATAGCCATCGTCGCTAAAGCGAAGAAGCATTTGATTCCTCCATGTTCTGCTGAAGCTTTTCCAAGGAAAGGCCTTTGGTTTCCGGAAAAAGAAGATAGGTAACGATAAACTGCATCACCATCAAAACGGCAAACACCACAAAAGGCAGCGATGCCGAGCGTGCGGCAAGCGGAGGAAACGCGAATGAAATCAGGCCATTCATCACCCAAAGGACTGTGCTGCCGAGAGCTTGCCCTTTCACGCGCACGCGATTCGGAAAGATCTCGCTCAAATAAACCCAGATCACCGAGCCTGAGGAAAGCGCGAAGCTAGCCGTATATTCCGCCATAAAAAATATAAGCATGTGCTTCCAGCGTCCGGTCGCGAAGATATACGCGATTCCGCTGAGGCCCACGGCCATACCCACAGAACCAATTAGCAGGAGTGCCTTTCGTCCAATTTTGTCGATCAAACTCATTGCAATGATGGTTGCGACAAGGTTCACCGCTCCAACGATCACTGTTTGCAGGCCTCCTGAAACTCTGCTGAAGCCTGCGGACGCAAAGATATCGTTCAGGTAATACAGGACCGCGTTGATCCCGGAGAGCTGATTGAATGCGGCAATCGCGATCGCAAGCAGGATCGGCTTGCGGTACTGTCGCTGAAACAATGGTTCTGCTTTCGCAGCATCTTCCAGGTGAATCGACTGGAGGATGTTTTGCAGTTCCAGCTCTGGCTCGGGGGTGTCGAGAAGACGCAAAGTATCACGTGCTTCTTGAACCCGTCCTTTCATCGCGAGCCAGCGCGGGCTATGCGGGATGCTCCAAAGCATCACTAAAAAGAGAATCGCTGGAAAAGCTGCTACGCCAAATTCCCAGCGCCATTCGGTTATGCCCACCTGCAATGACGCTATGAAGAAGTTCGAAAAGTAGGCCAACAGGACCCCAACTACGATGTTGATCTGAAACAATCCCACAAGGCGGCCACGGTACTGTGCGGGCGCAAGTTCGGCGATGTAGACAGGGCCGAGAACGGACGATCCGCCGATTCCCAAACCGCCCAGGAAACGAGCGATCAGGAATATCACCCACGTCGGCGAAAGTGCGCACCCAACGGCAGAAAGAACGTACAACAGAGCCATGACACGCAAAGTTTGGCGGCTGCCGATTCGCTGACCGATGTCGCCCGCAGAAATTGCGCCGATTACAGTCCCCCACAGCGCGATCGACACTGTAAAGCCGAGCTTGAGGGGACTCAAGTGAAATTGAGTTGAAAGCGCGTGAGTCGTACCCGCGATCACGGCGGTGTCAAAGCCGAACAGCAGCCCACCCAATGCACCCGTAATCGCGCTTCGCAGGAGGAACCGATTAAGTGCCATAGTTCAGTGTTCCTTTCCGGGGCCTGGAAATTAGATCGTAGAACTTGTACGACAGGGGTGCAGAGCATTCCATAGCGCCTGCCCCAGGGCCGCGGTCGCCGCAACGGCGGGCCCAGATTCCTGTAGGTCATCAATGATCAGGAAATTGTGGATAGTACCTTCGCAGCGGAGCACCGTAGCTGCATTTCCCGCCGCAATCAGGCGTTCGCCATACTGCTCGGCTTCGTCTCGAAGCAAGTCGCAACCAGCCGTGACAATCCAGGCAGGAGCCACGCGTGCCAGTTCCGCCGGGGACGCCTGAAGGGGCGATACTGCTGACAGTTTCCACAATTCCATGTCCGGTACATACTGTCTCCAAAACCACCGCATCGCATCGGCAGTCAAATTCAATCCGAAGCCGAACTGCTCATAGCTGCCGTTGGCGCAACCAGCCTGCAAGGCGGGACAGAGCAGCGCTTGTAATCGAAAGTTGATCTCTCCTCGTTTAGCGGCACGCAGGGCGACTGCCGCCGCCAGATTACCCCCCGCACTGTCGCCGGCAACCGCTAGAAAGCGGCCATCCAGGCCAGATCCAGGAACCTCGCCAGCCAGTTGCTTTGCAATGGCATAACACTGGTCCAACGCAGCGGGATAAGGATGTTCCGGTGCCAACCCATAATCTGGAATCACGACACACGCACGGGCCAGACACGCAAGCTTCTGCGCGATCCTGGCGTGGGTTTCCGGTGCTCCGAGGACCCAGCCACCACCATGCAGGTACAGGATGACCGGCAGATCTCCCGCGCACCCAACAGGCCTCACAACTTGCACCTGCACCGCCGCGATTTCCCTGGTTAGCACGTTGACCGATGGAAGTTGCATTGGTGTCGTCTGGCTTGCGCGCATCATCGCTCGCGCTTGAGGCAGTGTCATCTCTGGAATCGCAAGCGCCGCCTGCTCCAGCAAACTCTGTACATAGCACCGAGCCCCTGGTTCCAGACTGCGCAAATTGAAGTCAGCCTGATCCATGGCTGTCATTCGGCTGGCTCCATTCCGTCGAGAAACTCCCTTACCGTGTGGGCGCGCAAAGGAAGGCGCTCAGTTCCACAGCAGAGTAGTAGCTTGTCCTCCTCGACAATCACATCTTCAAGAGAGTGCCAATGCATTGGCGTGGCGGCCAATGCGACGATCCAGGGAGCAATGGCTGGTTCTTTAGGCTGCACCCTTCTTGAAGTGGCAGCATCCAGCAGCGGGCCAGCCGCATCGTTCGCTTCATTGCCGAAAGGCCAAGGCGTCGTCCCAAACTCAAGGCCGCGCGCTTGTGTATCTCCCATCCACGGAAATTCTTTACGGCAGCGGTTCTCTTCCCAAAGTGTAAGCCAAGGAAAATTGTGAGAGGCGAACACGTAAATCAAAGAAATTCCCTGAGCGCCGTCCGTGACGGCAACGAAACCGTATCTGGCGTCCTCGGGTTGTCGCAAGGCGACTAAAAACCCACTTCCGGGCTGTGCAAATAGCTTCCTCAGGTCTGCCGATCCGCCTTCCGGCAACGGAGCATCAGGCCAGACAAACTCCTCACCTTGGACGAGAAGATTCCCCCTGTCGTATGGGTCTGGGAAAGTAACCCCTACCCGTGCAGAGGTAGAGATTCTGCTCGACGAGCCGAACAGTGGCGGGCCGACCGTGGCGTGCTGCACCCAATGGACGTCGCGCGGCGATCGCCCCAGCACCACAACGCTCTCTCGCACGCGCAGAACAGCTTCATTCCCTATAAGCTCAAACCTACGTTCCACGTTCAAATGAGCGAAGGGCAGATAGGCCTGTGCTGTCAGCTGGGCACTGTTCCCGGGCAGAAAATTCCACTGAACGATCGATGCCTCTCCGTGCAATCCACTCCCGGCCGTGACAGCCTCAGGAGACGCAGGGCCAAACGAGTCAAGGCACAGCGCGTGGCCTGTGAAGTTCTGTAGAAACCGACCGGTTCCCAGGTCTCCGTAACACTCAGCCAGCTCGTCTTCTGTTCGGCGATGCGTGCCTTCGTTCAACCACGGCGCCTCCCAGAGTGCATTGCGCTGCGCTCGACCTTCCAGATCAACAAACCCCAGGTGAGCGATCAGTCCACCATCTTCTAACACGTAGCAGCGAACCTGATCATTCGCCAATAGAGCAGCTCGACGGCCCTGCCACATCGCCGGATCTGGCTCAGGCGCTGCCGCCTTTGAATCGTTCGCATAAGGAGGTCGCGACAATGTCATTGCTTAGAACTGGCCTCTGTATGCAGCCTCAACGTCACAATCGCGAATGGATGGATTAACAGATGAACACTTCCCTCGTGTGCGCTGACTGGATCGGTGCAATCCTCCAGCAGCGAGCAGCGCTCCACGCTCCGGAGTTGCAGTTGCGGTGTGCGCAAGGTCAGGGCCTGGTCTTTTTCTGAGAGGTTCACCAGGCGAAGAATAGAGCCGTCGCCGCTCTCAGCTCGCTTCCAGGTGGTAATGGCTATGTTCTCGTTGTCCAACGTCAGAAAGCTCTCCGGCAGCGTAGTCGTGGGCGAGGGACTTGCCGCGACACTATCACTCTCCAGTGGAGTCATCTGCTCCCAGCCAATGCGCGTGAGCTTGGCCGGATGGAACTGCGCATCGCTCACAATCGAGTAGCGGAATCTATCTTTGCCGCCCTGCGATGCTATGAAGTTCGTACTCCAGTAGTTGCTCATCAACCATGAAAAAATGGTCGATGACTTCGGTGAGAAATCGGTGGGCCAAGCACCGCGCACAATGTCCCCGAAAGCGATGATCGGCGCATCAACTGAGATGACCGCGTCCGATCCCTGACTGTCGTGCACGGCAGCCCAACGCTGAGTGGCATACCATTCCCGACTGCCTCCCGCCAGTTCATCCTTGCGCGGGTCAATCCAGCCATTTTGCGAATCGTAAGCGAAAGATGGTTGTGTGCGTCTGAATGGAAATGCAATGTAAGCCGCCTCGCGCCGCAGAGTCGGCTGCTTTGTCAGGGAAATATCGATATCGATGCGCTTGGCATCGAACGGCAGCAGGATTTCAGTACGGATGGAAGGTGTATTCGGAGCGGACGATTCAAGCGTCGCTCGCTCCCCATCGACAGCATGACTGATATTGACGACATGCCCCGATGCCGCCGCATGCACTTGCAGCTGTGGGCGCGGAAGACCTGCGCCATAGCGGTACAAACTGTTGTTCGGCATGTCATCCGCGCCGGTTACATAGACGTAGCTTCCAAATCGATACGGACTCATCCCGTCAACAACTTCACGCTGTAGCTCCTTGTCCCAGACGCTCCGAATGGAGCCAGTTTCCGCGTCCAGGACTACGCGATAAAAGCGGTTCTCGAGCGTGTTCGATTTTGGCTTTTCAGCTGGGGCGGTCTGACTGCCGTTCCGCTTGTCAACGACCGAAAGAAGCTTCAGACCTACGGCAGGTATGTCGTCCGCGAAGTAGCGGACGAGATCGGTAGCCCCCCCAAATCCAGGAAGTGCCGTGCCTCTTTCCCGGCGGAGCGTCTCCTGCAACACAGGGTTCCGCGTCTGCTGGTCAACGATTTCTTTGCCCTCCGGCAGATCTGTTTCCAGCCACCCGCTGCGGTGCCACGGCAAAGAGTTCACGATCAGCAAAGATGGGTCTCGTGGTGCGAGGAACGACTCGATCTGGGCAAAGCTTCGTTGAATGGTGTACGTCAGATCATCCTTCGCTCGCTTCGTCTGGGTCTGCTTCTCTTTCGATTGCAGACGATTCTCAGCGCCTTCAGGCGTCGTCGTCGCCGCAACAGACGTCCAGGTGTGCTCGTCGAACAAATTCTCGTTGAGCCACGCATCTGCCAGTAACCCTCTTTGCGGTCGTAGTTCACGATTGAGCAGCGACGGGATCGTGGACATAACTTCCGCTGTAAGCGTGCGCTGCTGATTTCCCCGGTGCATCGCGGTCGCATGCGCGTCCGATGTGAAGCCATCCTCCCAATACGGCCCGAAGTCTCCTCGATAGGTCGGAATAGTACCCTTGAAGTCGCTCTCGATCCCACTCATGGCCGCCTTGAAGGTTGAAAACTGTAAACGCGGATAGGCATACAGCTTCGCCCAGTTAGCAGGCAGTGTCACCTGTCCACGATCGAGCGTCGTGTTCTCCAATTGGCTGCCGAAGAGAATAACCGAATTACTGTGATACTGCACCCTGGAGTAAGCCTGCAAGAATACCGGAAGTGAGTCGTGCACCGCCTCAACTGTAGGAGGTGTGCCGAACAAAGATGCCAGTTGCAGATAGGCACGCGAGTACCACATCAGGACCTTACCACCGTCTGGTCCCTCCCAATAGAACGGCGACTTCTCGTTCCAGCGACCTTGCAGCATCAGAGGAGCACGCCATGAATTACTCGCCGCAGCGAAGTAATGGATGTCGGCGTCGTGCAGAATCGACGCGTACGACCATGAATACGAGGGCACATCCGTGATATTCGCCGCGCCTACGGGGAGCTTTTCACGCTTTGCCAGATTATGGCTGTAATACAAAGACCTTGTGAGGCCCTCAAGTGAGGCGACTCCCGTATGTTGATTGGCAAACTGCGGCGGAAGAATGATCTGTCCCGCACGAATGGCCGAGAAAAACTGCTCAGCGCGTTCCGGCGATCGACTGCTCAGGTATTGCTGGGCCACCCAGCTCCCATCCATCGTCCATCTGAATTCAGGGTGATGCGGCAGCAGATCGATCACGCCGTCGATGCTCTGTGCCTGCAGCTCAGCCACCTTTTCCCTGTAGTCCGTAAAGCCGATGTCCAGGTGTTCGTGCGGCACAATCTTCACCGTCCATTTTTTTTGGGCCGAAACGTCCAAGTTGAGCACCGCGGATCCGGCCTGCATAGAAGCATGCAGGGTGCCAGTCCATTCGGGAATGTCAAAACTTGCACAGCTCTCCCCGAATTCCATCCTACCGAACGGAAGTGGCTTCGCATCTGCAAAATCATGGCTCTTCCATTGGATGGACCTGGGCAGAGGTGCCATGCCATCCACCTTGACGCACGCCTCCACGATTTCGGTAAGGTGGCCGTCCTGACCGTGGAAAAAAATTGTGGGATAAGCCTGAAGTGTCAGCTTCTCCACCGGATAGGCTGCGTGAGGATCGTGGAGAAACTCGATCGCGTCATACACAAGCCCGCTTTCCCCGGGAGCGATATCGCCAAGCGAGTTCTGCGGTGCCGCCGGATCATCGAGGGCTGTCAGAGTCAGCACGTTCTGGCCTTGGTGCAGCCATTCAGTGGCGATTAAAACACTCTGCTCCGCCTTGGATGTCTGCGGGACAAAGGTTCCTTCCCAATCACCAGCTGCATAATCCAAGTCCGGCCGGAAAGTCACTCTGCCGTTGTGGCCATTCAGGTTGACCAACAGTGCAGAGAGACGTGGCGTCTCATCCAGCACAGCAATTTTGAGCAAATAAGTTCCTGCCGGTTTGTCCTTTATCTGAAACTTGATCCGAAACGGATGCTCTCGCCCTCCCGCCAAGCCATTGGCTGGACCAGGCTGAAATCTTAGCCAGTCCTTCGCACTGCTAGTTCCCACAGTGAAGACGGCGTCCGATGTAGGGCTCGCATAGTCAACACCGAAGCTGTCATGGAACTCGCGCGATGAATTATCGAACGCACCAATACGCCAAACCGATTGCGTCTGTGCACACGCAACAGATGCCACCAGCGCCAAAAGGAGTGCAAAACACACTCTCATATTCGCGGCTCCTGCCCAGCCAGCAACTGACCCGGGGACAAACTCGGCAGAGTGGCAATGTGCCACCGTCCCAGGTTCGCCACGAACATTGTCTTTCCGCCTTCGCCACCGAAGGCGATGTTGGTCGGTCTCGCCAGAATCGTCCCTTCGGGATCGAAGGCATAAAGCTCGACCACACGTTCCGGCGTCACGCGATAGATGCAGTCGGTCGCATAGCACGCCACATAAAGATTGCTGTCAGTGTCCAGGGCCAGGCCATCAGGGATGCGCGCGAGCCCGCACGCATAAACCTCGCGTCCGCCGCCCCGCCCTTCGGGCAAAATGTCGATCCTAGTAACCTGGTCGCGTTGGCTCTCTGCAACGAAAAGAGAATCGCCGCTGGCCGATAGCGCCAGTCCATTGGCAAAGCTGAACCCATCCGCAAACAGTCGGATCGTTCCGTCCGGGCACAACCGATACACGACACCGTTGTCTTCGTTCCATGTGCCGGAGTCAGAAAAATAGAGGTCGCCACCCGGATGAAACACGGAGAAGTTCGGCGTTAGCAAGGGACGGCCATCGACATTGTCCCAACTTGAGAGGATCTTCCCTTGACGGTTGATTTTTTGCAGGCAGTGCAGACCGGCGTTGCACACCCAGATTTCTTGCTGCGCGGAGACTGTAATGCCGAGGCAGAAGCCGCCGAGACTCGCGAAGGTCTCGACCTCGCCATCCACAATGCGATAAATCTGGCCCGCTTCGCCGCCTGCCCACAGAGTGCCCGCGCGATCAAAAGCCAGGCCCTCAGGATGGTCCAACCCTTCCGCGCAGATGGAAAGTTGCTTCGCCGTAATCACGGGAGTCGCGGACTGGGGGAAAAACTGCATGGTGGCATTCATTCCTCACCCGACAAATGCTAAACGTCAGACAATTGGGCAGCCTAGCTGCAAAACATCCCTCTGTCAAGCGCTGCTTTTGACTGTACTCACCGCCTTCTCACCAAAACAAGCCATATCCACGGCCCTCTTGACAAGCAATCCAGTGCACTTTATTGTCTGACCTTTAGAAGCCAATAACCCACGCTTCTATGAACAGGATCAGAATGGCTCCGAGCAGTACTCGATTGACAGCGGTCGAACACGTCACGCAGAAGATCGAGGATCTTGTTCGCTCTGGCGAACTGCGCAGAGGAGCGCGCTTCCCGTCCGAAACACGATTGGCCGCGATGCTGGGTGTCAGCCGCGCCTCCCTCAGAGAGGCTAGCAAGACTCTGGTCTGTCTCGGTCTCCTCAAAGCACGTCCGGGCGACGGAACCTATCTCCAGCCCACACTCGGCAGCATGGTCAGCAAGCACCTCCAGTGGATGCTGCTGGTCGACGAGATCCAATACGCCGAGATCTATGAGCTCCGCGAGGTGCTTGAACCGGCCGTGGCTGAGTTTGCAGCACTTCGCGCGACACCGCACGATATTGAGACGATGCGGGCCGCACTCGACGGCATGAAGGCCGTCATCGATTGTCCTGAGGCTTTCATTCGCTGCGAGATGGAGTTTCATCAAGCCATCACTCGCGCCTCCAGGAACCGCGCCATAGAGAGCGTCATGCAGATGATGTACGGTGCCCTGACCGAGGGGCGGAAACGCGTGCTTCCTCTGGTCACTGACCTAAGGCAACACTGCGAACGGCACGAAGAGATCTTCCGACTGATCGTCGCCGGTCACGCCACACGAGCACGTCGAGCCATCAGTGCCGATGTGCGATTCGCCGAAGAGTTACTCGAACGAAGCCTGAGAAGTGAATTCGCAGGCACTCCTGCCTCGAGAATCAAAAAAAAGAAATGCCTCATATCGAACAAGGCTTCCCCCGAACATCCAGGTAAGTCCAGGGTACGCCAGGTGAAGAGACCATCTCCCCTCTCTTCCAACGGACAATAAGGAGAACTATCATGTCTCGTCGATCACTCATCGCGTTCCTTGGTACTATTTTTCTATCGTTTGCCGCGCTTTGTGGGGCAAATGCGTCAGTTTGTACACCGTCGTTTCCTCTGGAGCACGGGAAGGTCTCAGGGTGGGAGGGAGCCGATGCGGCTTATTCCATACCCCTGCCGGACGGAAGGGATGTCTGGATTTTTGGAGACACGCTGTTCGGCACCAGCAGGATCGTCGAGGGTCATGATCCGCAGCAGGTGCACAATACTCTCGGTATATCCACTTGCGACCCGTCCGGCAAATGGGCGCTCTCCTACATCGTCAAGCACGATGCCAATGGCCATGCGACCAGCTACTTCTTCCCATCCGACCCAAAGCATTGGTATTGGGCTCTCGACGGCTTCTATGCCAAAGGAGATCTGTGGGTGACATTGCTTTGTATCCGCCACGCCTCTCACCCCTCCCCTTGGGCAATGGATTTTGAGACCTGCGGCTCTGATCTGGCACAGGTAAGCGGACTAAACCGCGATCCGCAGAACTGGAAGGTGACGATTCGCCCCCTCGTAGCGGACGGAGTAAAGGCCTACCCCTCCGCAACGACGCTGGTCAAGGGCCGCTACGCCTACCTGTTCGCCCTTTATGAGCATGGATTGCGCCCTTTACTGTTAACCCGCCTGCCGCTGGACGGTCTGACCGAGCCGTCAAAAAGTCTGGAATATCTCGCGGCGGACGGAGCCTGGAAGCAGGGCTTTGATCCCGCTCACGCCAAAGAGATTATGCACCAAGGAAGCACCGAGCTGTCGATCCGCTACGACAAGCCTCGAAAGCGGTGGCGTGCGATTCTCCTCAAACCTGGCTCTTTCACTGACGAAGTCATTCTTCGCACTTCTCCCCATCTCGTCGGACCGTGGACGGAGGGTGAAACGGTTTATCACATACCAGAGATGCTGCCTGGGCCTCATCGTGATAAAGACGTGTTCTGCTATGCAGGCAAAGAGCATCCTGAGTTTGAGCACGGAGACCTTCTGTTCACCTATGTATGCAATACCATGAACGTCCCAGGATTGGTTACTAACCTCGACATCTATCACCCTCAGGTCGTTCGCATTCCGTTTGATTCACGGAATCTCGCGGGGGGCAATAGATAAGAATGCAGGTGGACGCTACGCCCGCGATTCTTTTCGCGTGCTCTGGGAGTTCTGCGACCGTCGAAACCAGTATGAGAACTATACGACGGACTGGCCAAAGCTCGTGCCCTTTCGATCCTGATTGCGACCGCTCTCATTGTAGCGATCAGGACTGCAAGTGGGCGGTTAGGCGTCGGGTGACGCCGCGCTTTCAGGCGTTGACTTAGAGCTCGATCCCGATGTGAGCTGCGCAGTTCGGATCCCATCCACGTCACGACCGAGTTGCTAAGCCGCCACGACAATCTTTTCCGCAGAAGCGATGCTCGATGACTGAGCGGCGGCAAGCCGTGACTGGCAACCGCGAACTTTCCTCAATCGCTACCGAGCTCTGACCAACGCTGAACGACTTTTGCGCTTGAACAAGCGATTGAGCGCAGCAGCGGATGCAGTTATCGCAGTTCTTACGCGGTCGCGCATCTCCATCGCTTCGAGCCATCGGTCATAGTCGCCCCGGTGCACGACCAGATGACTCAGAGCGGAATCTTCCGCTCTGAGTCGATTTTTTCGAAAATAGAAAAGAGGGGGAGTGGTTGGCGATCCCCCTCTTGGCGCCTTTTACAAGCCGCTAAGCGGCCTTCCGGGCCTTCACAACTGCCTTGGGTATGGCTAGCATATTACCTTCCTCGTTTTCTCTTTGGCCGAAAACTCGTGCTTGACCTTGAGTGCGATGGCGTCGGTGTCTACCTTGTACGCCTGGGCTGCTACGCGGAGAACCTTGCCTCCATCATTCTGCGATCTTGCGGAAAGCAAGATGACGGTTTCAACGATGAGGCTCCCGATGGCGCTCTCCTCGGCCTTGCGTAGGAAAGCGGTTAGCAACTTGATTGCGGTTTCACCTTCCTTCGCCCGGATGCCTCGATTCCGGGCGATCATCTCCACGCGCTTTTCGTCTAGCAAGGGAAGCATCTGCTCGGCGATGAAGAGCAGATCGCGCTTCATGAGCCGAACCGGGACGGCGGCGGCGATGGTTTGCAGGACACGTATTCCGGTGGCGTTCGCCAAAGCTTCATCCTTGCGGCGTTTGTCCTGCTCGGCTTTGAAGCTGGCATCTGCCTTGCTTGGCTGCTTGTTGGGGTGATGGATGGGGCAATCAGGCTGGGAGCAAACCTGCCTGACTTCGCCTTTCTCCAAGCCTTCGGCGATGATGGCTTCCTTGGTGTACTTGCACGTCTTGAACTCAGGCCGCTTCGCCTGTTCGGGAGACTCGGCTTTGTCCTGCCGAATCTCGACGTACTTGTTGCGAGTGACGATCTTGCTGCCCTCGGCTTGTCCGCCATAGGCGGTGCTGATCTGGACTAGCTCCGGCTTGGTGGTTAGCTGCTTTTGGACGTGCGCCTCCAGCTTGACGGCGTAGCAGGTTGGATCGGTGCATTGCGCTTCGCTCTCCGAAAGCTCGGCGAACAGGAGCTTGTTGTTTCCTGTGCGCTTTGGGCACTCGACGCACGTTCCGGCGGCGGGTGCGAGTTGGGCATCGCGCTTGTTGAACGGTGCCTGTTTAAGAAACAGGAGGACGTTCTGCTCTATCCACTGGTGAAGGTGCTTGACCGGGAGCAGGATGCGCTTGGCCTTTCGGCCCGACCCGCCGTTCCACTCTTCGCGGAAGCAGTTGGTAAGAGCTTGCTCCTGTTGGGTTGCCTGCAACTTCGCCAGTAGCAGGGCGTGTCCAACGCCGATCTCCTCGGCATAGAAAGCCGCGACCGCAAGAGCGGTTAGCTCGGTCAAGCGGGTACGGGCTGCGATGTAGGCGGGTGGTTTGCCGGCCTTCGCGCCGATCTGCTCGATGCTGTACTTCGGCTCCTCCAGCATCAGCAAAGCGTGAAATCCCTGCGCCTCCTCCAACGGGTGAACATCCGCGCGAATCAGGTTTTCAACCAAAGCGGCCTCCATTGCTTCGGCATCCGTGAGGTTGACGATGCGGACAGGGACAGTCGTAGCCTCGGCCATCTGCGCTGCGCGGTAACGCCTCGCTCCGGCAACGATCTCGAAGCCTTGCCCGCTGGTTGGCCTGACAAGCAAGGGCGAAAGAATGCCCTGGGTGCGGATACTCTCGGCCAGTTCCTTCATGGCTGCATCCTCGAAGATGTGGCGCGGGTTGGTGGTGGACTCGGTCAGAACGGCTAGGGGAAGATTGCGGTACTCGGTTGCGGCGGTGGGGTTCATGATGATTCTCCTTGTGCGGTTAAGCGTTCGGGGGCGTTTGAGCGAACGGCATCACGCCGTCCGCCCATAGAGGAGGGGTTAGCTGGCTTCCGCCAGTTCTGCGGGTTCTGGTTCTTCTTTCGTTTCTGCTGCTGGGGCTTCCAGTGCGGAGAGGATGACGGCTGAGGTTTTCTGGATTACCTCAAGGCTTTCGGTGAGCAGTGCGGCGTTGCCGTGATACAGGTGGATGTAATCAGCGGACGCTCTGCCCGTCGTGAGGCCTATGGTCTGACCGACCACAAAAGCGATTGCCTCGGCTTCGGTTTCGCGTACTACCTTCGTTGTGGCGGTGCGCCGCTCTGCCTTGTGCAACATCTCGTGCGCGACTTCGTGAACAAGGGTGCTGAACTCCTCGGCTGGGGTCTGGCCGGGAAGCAATGCGATCTTGCCTCCATAGCTGATACCCAACGCCGGGGCGATGCTCTCCTTGAACTCAAGCAAGATGCCCTGACCTGCGATGAAGTCGAGCAGACGTTCCATGCGCTCTCCCACCTCGCCACTGACACGGCTGGAAAGCTCTGGAAGCTCCAAGCCCTCAGTTTGAGAGACATCGAAGACATACACGGAACGGAAACCGACTAGAACAGACTGATTCTGGGTGCGAATATCCTTCGCCGCTTCGGTGTCCTTCTTGCGCCGAACGCCTGTCATGGGAGCCAAGATGCGGATGCCTTTCTCTCCCTTGTTGACCCTGCGGCCTAGCTGGTTCCACGCATACATTCCGGCAACGCGGGTTGCGCTCGGCTTCTGCCGTGCGATCTCCAAGATGTTCCCGAAGCTGTAGCTATGAAACCTGCCCATTGCGGTGAGGTAGGCGGTTAGACCTTCGCTGTGTCCCTCTTCCAACTGCTCGATCAGGGCTTTCACATTGGCTGCAATGGCCTCTTTCGAGGTTTGCGGCTTCTGTGGCTGCTGCTGTTGGAGATTCTGGACAAAGGGGCTGACGGTGGGTGCGGTGGTGACGGTGGCGGTGTTCATGGGTGATTCCTCCTGTTGGGCTGTTGCCCTTGCTGTTGCCGTGAATGGGCAAGTGGCAGGTACATACATGCCGAACGCCTCCTGGCGAAGAGCGGGGGTAGCAAGGCGCAATGGGGAGGGGTATCTCCCACCCGAAGGGCGAGAGAATCGAGTGATTTTCGTAGAAAATTATGCGGGACACCCCTTGCGCCGCGCGTGGGGCAGAGCCCCTAGCGTTTTGTTCTTAGCGATGGGGCGTTGCGGGGTAAGCGTTTGATCTTTCCATCTGGCGGGCGGGAGTACGGTGTGCTGTGCTTTGGCTAAGTGTCCGCTTATTTTAGGCGGACACCTATTAGGCGTCAGTCGTTATGCCGGTGGTGTGAGTAGATGGCAGGTTCCAAGGTAAGAGCTCTGCGATGCGGTTGATCGGGTGGTCGGCGATGTGGGTCAGGACGTATCTGAGGTAGCGTTCCGGGTTGATGCCGTTGAGCTTGGCTGTGCCGAGCAGGGAGTAGATGGCTGCGGCGCGTTCTCCGCCGCGATTGGAACCGGCGAACAAATAATTTTTCCTTCCGAGCGCGACGACGCGCAACGCGCGTTCGGCGGCGTTGTTGTCGATCTCGATAGTGCCGTCGTCGAGATAGCGAGTGAGCGCCGTCCAGCGTGTGAGGGCATAGCGGATCGCTCCGGCCATATCGCTCTTGGCGGAGAGGTTTTGAAGCGTCAGTTCGAACCAACGCCGAAGATCTTCCATCGTCGGCCTGGCGCGGGTCTGTCTTGCTGCGAGCCGGATCTCCGGCGGAGAACCGCGTACCTGCTTTTCAACGGCATAGAGTTCGCCGATGCGGCGGATGGCCTCGGCGGCCGTGGCTGATTCGGTGGCGGCTAGGATGTCATGGAACTTGCGCCGGGTATGGGCCCAGCAGGCTGCTTCGAAGATGCGTTCTCCTTCATAGAGTGGATGAAATCCCGCATACGCATCGGCCTGAAGAGTTCCGCGAAAGCTCTTGAGATGGGTCTGGGGATGTTCACCGCGGCGGTCGGGCGAGAAGGCGAACCAGACCGCCGGCGGAACAGGATCGGCGCAGGGACGGCCGTCGCGCACATAGGTCCAGAGCCTGCCGGTCTTCGTTCTTCCGTGGCCGGGTGCGAGCACGGGAACGGGCGTGCCGTCGGCATGAAGTCTTGTCGCTGCACGCACATGGTGGCGCACCGCCTCGACCAGAGGATCGAGCAGAGCGGCTGCGGCTCCTACCCATCCGGCGAGGGTGGAGCGGTCGAGATCGACGCCTTCACGCGCATAGATCTCCGACTGCCGGTTCAACGGTGTATGGTCGCAGTACTTCGCCACCAGCACATGCGCAAGCAGCCCGGGTCCGGCATAGGATCGCGCGATCGGACGCGAAGGTGCCGGTGCTTCGACCACCGTCTCACAGCGGCCGCAGCTGAACTTCGGCCGCACATGGCGGAGGACCTTAAAGCTCTCGGGCACATACTCGAGGACTTCGGAGACGTCTTCGCCGAACTCGCGCAGCGTGCCTCCACAACCGGGGCAGCAGTTCGTCTCTGGGCGATGCGTCTCGACCTCGCGCGGCAGATGTTCGGGCAACGAACGGCTAGAAGTCCTGGGCTTCTGCTCGATCGGTTCACGCAGCGGCAGAGGCAAGGAGACTTCTTCTTCGCCACGCGATGTCTCCAGTTCTTCGAGCTGCAGCTCCAGCTGCGCGACCTGTCGGACGAGCTTCTCACTCTTGGCTCCGAAGAGCATCCGCTGTAGCTTGTCGAGTAGAAGCTTGAGATGAGCGATCTCGCTGGCACGCGAGTCAAGCTGTTCGCGCTGGATCTTCGAGTGGGCGTGTTGTGCCCTGACCATCGCCTTCAACGCCGCGGCATCCATGATGTCCAGATCGGGCAGGATGAGCGTCTCGGGCATAGGCGAAGTATGCCACAATCAAGTCCTTCTTAAAAGAAGAAAACCCGCATGAGCACTGGACGAAACCTCAAACACTCATCACCCGTTCCGCCGTGCGAAGAGGTGCTCTCCAGTCGATCCCTTCGAGCAACATCGACAGCTGAGCGCGGCTCAGAGAGACGGTTCCAGTGCTTGCCTGAGGCCAGACGAAGCGTCCCCGTTCAAGTCGCTTCTGGAACAGACAAAGCCCATCGCCGTCGAACCAGAGCAGCTTCACCATATCTCCGCGCCGACCGCGAAAGATGAAGATGTGGCCCGAGTAAGGCTGCTGCTCAAGCGCCGTCTGCACCTGTGCCGCAAGGCCCTGGAAGCCCCGCCGCATGTCCGTCACGCCCGCCGCGATCCAGATCCGCGTGCCCGAGCCCTGATCCTTCGGTAGAAGATCGATCACCCTCGCAGACTCTCGAGCACAGCGCGTATCGCGAATGGATGAGCGTTACCTTCCACGCTGATCCGAACCTCGCCCGAAAGCTCAATGTGGATCGACCCGTAGCTCGGAGCAATGACCTCGGGCTCACCCTCGACCACTTCGTGCTCCGCGATACTCACCGGCAGCAGCTTCATCGCTTGCGCCGGCACAGCTCCAAACTTGCCTTCGCGATATAAACGCCGCCAGTTGAACACCACGTTCGCGGTCAGCCCATGAGCACGAGCCACGCGCGCAACACTTGCGCCCGGCTCCAACGCCTGCTCAACAATCAGCCGCTTCTCAGCCGCAGAACGACGCTTCCGTACCTGCCGAATCAACGCCCCAGGATCATCCATCACACCATCGTCGGGCCAACATCCCCGCAAGGCCAGATGGGAAGATCACCTTTCAATTACCCACAACTCACTTGGTGGCTTTCGGTGTACCGGCGCTGATTCGGTCTCAAGGTAGGCACTGCCGATTTTAGGACAGGGCTGTTGAACTGCTTTTATGGCGATGACGGAGGAAGACAGCGGGTGGTTGGAGCGAGAGGTGGCAGGCTGCCAGTTTGAGGATGCTCGACATGGCAGGCGATTTCGTACGTTGCTGGGACAGCTTTCAGACCACATCGGTGGCAGTATTCCGTTCGCTTGTCAGGATTGGGCGGCCACGAAGGCAGCGTATCGGTTCCTGTCCAACGAACGAGTGAGTGAAGAGAAGATCCTTGCAGGACATTTTCTGTGCACGCGGGAGCGCTTCGCGACCGCGGATGATCAGCTGGTACTGGTGCTTCACGACACGACCGAGTTTTCTTACCATCGCGACGATCCGGAAGCGATCGGCATCCTGCAGAAACTGGCAACGCCTTATGCCAACAAGGGTCAGCCTGGACACCATACGACCTGCGGGGTGCTGATGCATTCCAGTCTGGTGGTGACGTCGGATGGTCTTCCTCTCGGTCTGGCTGCGATCAAGTTCTGGACCAGGAGTAAGTTTCACGGAGCGAACGCGCTCAAGCGCAGCATCAACCCCACCCGAGTTCCGATCGAACAGAAGGAGAGCTATCGCTGGCTTGAGAACGTGAGACAGTCGACGGCGCTGCTGGCCGAACCTGAACGCATCGTCCACATCGGCGATCGCGAGAGCGACATCTACGAGCTGTTCTCGATCGCCCATCAGGCCGGCACTCACTTCCTTCTGAGAACGTGCGTGGATCGACTTGCGGGCGAGGGCGACCACACTGTCGCTGAAGAGATGCGCGAGGTGCGCGTGAAGGGGCTGCACCGAGTCGAAGTACGCGATAAGAAAGGCAGCGTGAGTGAAGCCGTTCTTGAACTCCGCTACCGCCGCATCAGAGTCCTTGCTCCAGTTGCCAAACAGAAGATGTATCCGCCTCTGATGCTCACGGTTCTCCATGCCACCGAACGCGACGCCCCGAAAGGACGCGAAAGAATCGACTGGAAGCTGGTCACCGATCTGCCTGTTCGATCCCGCAAAGAGGCCGTTGAAAAGCTGAACTGGTATGCCATGCGCTGGAAGATCGAGACCTTCCACAAAATCCTGAAATCTGGCTGCAAAGCCGAGGATGTGAAATTGCGCACGGCGGAACGGCTCGTCAACCTGATCGCTATCCTCTGCTTGCTCAGTTGGCGGATCTTCTGGATGACGATGCTGAACCGAGCAAAGCCAGAAGCTTCACCCGAGATGGCGTTGACGCCAACCGAGATCTACTTGCTTGATCAGTTGGTGAGCGACAAACCTGACACCACTCCCACCAGCAATACGCTCTCCTTGTATCTGACCGAACTCGCCCGACTCGGCGGTTACCTCGCTCGCGCCAAAGATCCACCTCCTGGCAACACCGTCATGTGGAGAGGGCTGACACGTCTCACTGACATCCAGCTCGGCTTCATCCTTGGTACTCAACTTGTGGGTAATTGAAAGGAAGATCACACGCTTACTTGCGGGGAGGGTGGACCTCCTGGTGGACCTCCCCGCTGAGGTGGGTGGCGTAGGACGCCAGCTCTATCGGCGGCTGGAGGCAGGGAGGAAACTTCCTCCCTCCAACACGGCACAGGTTAGAGAATCGAATACTTCTTGCAGCAACTAAAGCTTATGGAACGAGGCGACTATCGTTTTGAACGTCGTACTGCTCGTGATGGAATCGTGGGGAATCAAGATATACCGCCAAGGCTTGTCACTAACAGTAGAGGCGTGTTGACACCAAACCGCAGCAGCCTTCGCTTTGAGCAGAACTATCTCATCGGTCATTTCGCTCGCACGTTTTGGTTCGCACAGATAACGCTCCGTCTCTGTCTCGACGACAAAATCGGGTTGATATACCTCGTCTTGGAAGTAGTAAATCCGCAGTACATCCTTGGGAGGCTTCAGCCATTTCAGTACGGTACGCTCATCCTCAAGGACAATAGCGAAACGCCGCTCCGGGTCCGAATCGAATTTTTGTGCTGGGTATAGGCACTTGGTGAATCCGCCGAATACCATGCCACGTATTAGGAGGCGGTCTTCAACCGGAGCGCGAAATGGAAGAATTTCCTGATCCACTTGCATTGCAGCCATGCTGCTCGTCAATGTCTGGAAGCCTTTGGAAACCGTAACTTCATACTCTGTCGCCTGCTCAACGTAGTGCTGGTTCATCTGGGCGTGGATGAGCGTGACGAGTTGGGTCTGATAGAACTGCAAGACGTTCAACACGTCTTCCGGCGTTCGGAGGTACGACTGGAGATGCCGCACCATCTGCCCCGCCAATTTGTAGAGAAGCTCGGCGTGCTCGTCATAGTTGATATCGTCCTTGTCGATTAGGCCGCGAACGATATAGTCCTCAAGATTCTTCTCCAGCACGATACCATCTCCGCTGACGATCTTGAACCGTTGGTTGTTCATTAGGTGCTGGACAAGCAAATCCTTCTCTGCCGGTGGCTGGCGGAAGCTGGCGCAGTCGAGGTCGAAGTCCTGGTAGCCGACAGTCACTTCTCCCTTCGGCGTGACAATGATTTTTGGTATGTCGATCGTTCGTTCTGCGATTGCGCTTGTAACGCGCTGTACCACCGAGGCCACGTCCACTGGCTGCAGGATGGATGGGAGTTCGCCCTGGATCGGCTGCATGAGTTCCGTTACCCGCGCCGTGATGCGTTGCCGCACATCCTGCGTTTCGAGGTCTCCGGAACGCGCGAGTCTTTCGAATTGCTGCCGGATAACCTGCATTGTGACTTCCGCGATCTTCCGCTCCGGCTCGCTTATTGTCGGAGCGGGCTGAGGCGGGGCACCCGGTGTGGGAGCTGCGGGTGCGATGCCCAAACCCAACTGAGTCATGAAGACTGGCTCGATGGTGACGGCCTTCGTCGGTGTATCAGGAATATCGCGCCCGATGACGATGCCCGTGCGGATAATCGAGTTGGGGTCGTTGGCGTGGTCTACGATCTCCTGGAATCGGTCGTGCGAAACGATGGTCAGACGATCCACGTCCGGGACGCCAGTCCGTTTCCCATACGGGAGACGCAAGCCGCGTCCGATGGACTGTTCGACTAGCGTTCTTGAGTTGGCCGTGCGAAGCGGGACGATGGTATACAGATTCGTCACGTCCCAGCCTTCCTTTAGCATATTGACGTGGATAACGATCTCGGTCGGATTCACGGGGTCTTCGACGGAGAGGAGTTGCTGCACCGTCTCGTCTTTCTCGTCGCCAGTTTGGTTGGAGTGAACGGTGATGACGCGCCCCTTGTAGCGACCTCCAAAGAAGTCTTCGGCCTCGATTCGTAGTTGAAGCTCGTTGGCGTGGGTGGTGTCTTTCGCCACAACGAGCATGAACGGCTTTACCAGACGCTTCATATTCTCGCGAGCGTAAATGTCGAGCTGGACTTTGGTGTATTCGTGAATGCGAACGCCGTCCTCAAGTTTCAGCTTTTCAAGGCCGGCCTCGTCATAGTTTTCCGCACGAAAGTTCTCACGGGTTGCAACGGCAGGTTCTTTTACGAACTCATCCCGAAGCGCAGATGAAAGTGGATAGCTGTAAATCACGTTCTTGAAGTCCGCGCCACCGGCTGTCTCCGTGCGGGGCGTGGCAGTCAGCTCAAGGCCGAGGATCGGCTTGAGTTCATTGATCGCACGCATTCCCGCCTTACCGCGATAGCGGTGCGACTCGTCCATCAAGAGAACCAGGTCATCCAACTCGGACAGATACTCGAAGTAGCTTTCGCCGATGTACTCCTGCAACCGCTTGATGCGAGGCTCCGCGCCTCCGCGTACCTCTGAATTGATCTTACTGATGTTGAAGATGTTGATGTGGACTGGCGCGTCCGGGTCTTTGAGGCCAGGGATGGCGGGTTGGCTCAAGCGTTCCGACCGGACACCGCGCCCGCTCTCATAGTTGTCACCTGTGATGATCTCCGGGGGCTGGATGACGAAATCGGACAGTCCTTGGAAGACGTATTTGGGCGAACCCGGCGTGAAGTCGGAGATGAGCTTGTTGTAGATCGTCAGATTCGGAGCAAGGACGAAGAAGTGGCGGATACCTTCGGCCTGATGAAGGTAGGCGATGAACGCGCCCATCAGGCGCGTCTTTCCGACGCCTGTTGCAAGTGCAAAGCACAGCGAGGGGAAATCACGCTCGAAGTCGGTGACGTTGGCAAACTCGGCACGGATCGTTGCCAGAGCTTGCGCTGCGTCCTGGTCTTTTTGCAAACAGAGAAGATCGCAGATGCGGTCGAGAATTTCGAGCGACTCGCGTTGCGGCGAGCGAAGGCTGAGGCGATTGGCGATAGCGTTCCCGGCTTGCTTCACTCCGCGCCTCCGTTTCCGTCAGTTGTAAACAGGTTCGGTTGCGCGGCGCGGCGGCGGACCTGCTTGGGAGTGAGCACCCGCTCGGGGTCTGCTGGAGCAACTTCGACAGGAGGCGATGCCTTTGGAAGGTTTGCGACGTTGAGGCTGTAATCGTCGTGTCCCCACTCGCATTTTGCAAGGACAGCGGGAGGGATTTTCTTAATTGTCAACCTTGGGAAGCTATCTGCTCTGCCCCGAAAGGCAGCGCAACAAATGAGAAGTGAGCGATGTTCGCCAACTTCATCATTGAGTCGCTCAAGCTGTTCGCGGGTGAGGGTCTGAGTGGTGACATAAAGGAAATCATTCTCAGTTGAATGGCCCTGCTGCCAGTAAAGCTCATCGCTTGGAGCATACTTAAAGCCCATAATCTTGCACATCGCTTCCGATAACATACCCGCGTTATATTGCTTGCTTATAACCAGATTGCCAAAGCGGTCTTTCTCTAGCAGCGTCGAAGCAATGTGGAAATATCGAAATCCGCCTCCCCCCTTCCAACCGCTTTCTTCTGTTACGCCAGTCGCATCGTCGCCATCTACCACCTTTGCAAGTCGCGGAATTATGTGCGTCTGGGCGTGGTCTCCAAGCTCAATCATGATCCAACGGCGTTGCATTTTGTGAGCCACTGCACCGGTCGTCCCCGATCCCGCAAATGAATCGAGTATCAGATCTTTCGGTTCGCTGAAGTGCTTAATAACTGTCTCCAGCAGCTTTTCTGGCTTCTTTCCGCTTCTGAATTCCACGCCACCTTCATGGCGGCAGTTTCCGAAGTAGCTGGCAAAGTCGTAGTAGTTTTCGATGGGGGATAAAACCTCTGCGTCTGGGTTTGCCTGCTTCGCCAAGGGGACGCCTTGGAAATACTTGCCTTTTGTGGCAGTAGCTCTCTTTGGTCCAGTGAAATAGCGATAGCCGATACCGTCATCGCCAATGCCTTCAACGCGGTAGAGTGCGCCAAGCCCATCGTCACCGACGCGACCTGCTAAGTGATCGCGAAAAAATCTACCGGATGAGTTCCCGTCCAGAATGCCGCCCGTAGCCCATATCTCCTTAAGACCCTGCATAGATGGCTCGCCGGTTTCGATCACATAGTCTCCAGGGCCAAACAGTTGAACGTTTTTTCCTCCCAACGTGAGAGGACTTCCCGGTCCCAACTCTCGGATGTAGAAGCAGAATTTTTCGAGCGAAGAGTCTGCACGGTTCAAAATTGGTTTAGCCGACCAATCTTTCCGATAGACATGTACTTGTTCGATCTCTTTGTGAAATGCCATGTCCGAAGTCAGCGTCTTATCCGCATATCGAACCTGGACATATATCGTTGAAAGATAATGCTCCCGCCCGAATATCTCGTCCAAGAGGACTTTTAGATAGTGGCCTTCGGAGTCATCAATATGGCAGCAAAGAAATCCATCTGGACGCAAGAGGCGGTACAGAATGGCTAGACGATCACGCATAAGTGACAGCCATAGCGAGTGCTCGACGGCATCGTCGTAGTGCTCAAAGGCTTTTCCCGTGTTGTAGGGAGGATCAATGTAAACGCACTTCACTTTGCCTGCGAACTCCTGCTCCAACGCTTTCAGCGCGAGCAAGTTGTCGCCGAAGATCAGGCGGTTATCGAAAATGTCGTTTTCGGTCACACGCCGCTTGGCGTGATAGCTTTTCTCCGGGTCTTCGAGCAGGATGCGAGGCTCCAGCCGTGGCCGGTTCTCCTTGCCAATCCAGGTCAATTCAAGCCTCTGTTTACTGCTCATGCGGTGGCCTTCTTCGCTTGCTTTTGTTGCTGATAATGGTAACTGGAGAGGACAAACTCACAGAGGGTGAAGGCGACGTTGACGGCCAGCTTCGCGTGATGCAGGGCCGGGTTGTACTTCCGAGCATGACGGTCGCTAGCCTTATTAGCAAGTTCGTATAGACCACCTATTTGACTGACGCTTCCCTGGAGGATCGCCTTGAGATAGGTTTCTAACGACTGCTCCTTGGGCGAGAGGTTCAATCGCTCGGCAACCGCTCCATAGAGAGCTCGGATGTCGCCCTCGCTGTCTTTCAATGGCGCTCCTGTAATTGTCTTGTAGATCTCTTTGAGGAAGCCTTCGACGAGGGTATAAGCACTAGCGATTGCACCGGCTGAATCGCCGGCCTCGATTTTAGCGTTGGCCTTTTCGATGTGCTCCGATATTGATTCGTCCGTTAGTGCAATCAGTCTCGGCGCGGATGCCATTGGCCGCGACAACTTATCAGAGGAAAATCTCCCATTTTGAAAGGTGAACCCATCACGTTGCATACGTCCAAGCAGCTTTTCTACTGTCTGCTTAACCACGGACGACCCGACATTGGGCGAGCTATTCAATCTAAAGATCAGCTCTTCAAACACGGTGAGAAGCCTCTTCACATCGCGCGGATTAGTGAGGTCGATATTGACGAGGTACTGCTCTACCAGAGTCCGGCGTTGACCGCCAACGGGAGGATGAAATTGCAGGTTTGGTTGGAACTCCCCAGCAGAGAAAATGTCGCCGATCTCACGCAAGACGTAGCCGGACAGAACCTCTCGAAACTCAGTCTTGGTGGCGGAGCTTATCAGGGCGCTGCTCATGAAATACTCCATCGAACGGTAAACAGCGTCATGAGTTCCTGCTTCTGTTTTAGCTTTCCTTCAATGTCGGTAATCAGTTTCTCGCGTCTGGCTTCAACCTCATCTTGGGCGATGAAGAGGTCTTTGCGACGCTGATTTCGGGCGGCGGTAAAGTCTTTAAGGCGGCGCTGGTGCTCCAACTTGTGCTGCAAGCCCGCTGCGGCGACGGATTCCCGGCGTACCTCACGAATCTCCTTGTCTAGATCCTTGATCTCCTGCTCCAGACCGAACTTGAGGTCTTCGGTCCAGCGATCCAGCTTCTCGATTTCAGAATCGAGCCATTTCCCATTGCGTGCTTCAAGATCGGTGAGTACGCGCTGCTGTTCCTTGTCTATCTCAGCAGTAAGCTCATGCGGTGGCTCCAACAGGAGCGGCTGTCCCGGGTCGCCCTGAAGATCGAACAAACGCTTACAGGCGGTTGGCTCTAGGGGCTCGCCGTTGTCCATCACGCCACTAAGCAGGATGTGGTCTTCCGTCTCGAAGCCCTGGAGCGTGAATCGGGAACAGGTCATCCACCCGCTGCGGCTGGGTAATGACTCCAGGACAGCGATACGCTTACCACTCCCAGACAGGCTGAATTGCAGGTCTACCTTTGGCGTCGATAGCGCACAGCAGCTTCGTAATACCTGTTGTGCCAGTGGATGTCCGACGCGATAGGTATTGGCGTCCTCGACACTCTTACCCATGCGGTAAGGGCCGGGGTTCACCGGTTGCGTACCACCGGCAGACGCAGGAAACGGATCGCGCTCTAAATAGAAGGAATGGCCGGGCGTATCGAAACGGGCGTAGGGGGCGAGATAGAAGGCTGTGAGCCGCCAGAGCAAGTCTTGGAAGCGCCCAAGCGACTGCCCGCTGGAGACGCGGACGCGCTCGATGACTTCCTGGTCGAAGTTATTGAGGAGCTGCTCACTCGCGTCGCTACGGGCCTGGGTAATCTGCGTTTCAAGCTCCTGCTGGAGTTGATCGAACTGAAACTCAATTTGTTCGGTCGTCCGGCACTGCTGGTAGATGGCGACGATGCGCTTTTCAAAGTCCACGCCTGACTCGACTGTGCCGATAACTTCGTCGCTGGCCCCAAAGACACCGTCGAACAGCTTGAACTTCTCTGCGAGGAGTTGGTAGACACGAATATCAGCGGCATTTGCCTTGTTGAGGAAGTTCACGACAACTACATCGAACTTCTGGCCGTATCGGTGACATCTGCCGATCCGCTGCTCGATACGCTGCGGGTTCCACGGCATATCATAGTTGACGACCAGATTGCAGAACTGAAGATTGATTCCTTCTGCCGCCGCCTCGGTCGCAATCATAATGCTGGCCGTATCTCGGAAATGCTCGACCAGGGCTGCGCGTTTGTCGGCGGTCGGTGAGCCGGTGATGCGGTCGGTCCCGGCGTGCTGCTTCATCCAAGCCTGATAGATGCCCTGACTCTGGGGATCGGTGTTCGTACCGTTGAAGAGCACAACCTTGCCGGCAAACTCGGTCTGCTGGAGCAGGTTGAAGAGATACTCTTGGGTTCGACGCGATTCAGTAAAAATGATGGCTTTCTGCTGAAGAGCGCCGGTTCCATCTTCCATGCGTACCGTGCGCGCAGCCTCGAAGCCACGCTGCAAGGCTGTTAGTAGCGCGTCACCTTTGGAGTTGGTTCGAATCGCCTTGGCGAGAGCGTGAAACTGGTGGAGTTTTTCCTTTTCAGCGCGAAGTTCGGCTAATTGATCCGGTGAGAGCCGTTCCGGGAGCTTCTTCTTGTCGGCATCGCCGGACTCCGACTCCGAGCCTTCATCCTCATCAACCCATTCTTCTTGTACTTCGGGAAGCGTTTCGAAGTCTTCCGCAAGAGACGCAGGGACTTCGACAGCCTTCTGCTGGTCGGCCTCAGCCGTCTCCAGTTTGGTCGCAAGCCCCAGCAAAGTGTCGGAGATAGCGTAGGTGGAAGACGCAAGCAGTTTCCGCAGAATGAGCGTCATGAGTTGCCGTTGGCTGGCGGGAAGAGCGTACAGCTTGTCCCCCATGAGGTAGTCGGAGACGAGTTCGTATAGCTGTTGCTCTGCGGGGCTTGGGTAGAACTCTTGCACCATCGCGTGCCGATTCGTATATGGCACATAGGCAAGCACCTGCCGTCGCAAGGTGCGTTGGCAGATTGGACGTAGCCGCTGCTTGAGAGCGTCGAAATCCGCTTTTCCAGCCAGACGGCCAAACTGTGCGCGAAAGCTGCGGAGATCGCCGAAGGTGAACTCATCCACGATACTGACGAGTCCGTAAAGCTCCAGAAGGGAGTTCTGCAGTGGGGTGGCCGTCAACAGAACCTTTTGAAAGCCGCGAACTGCATTCTTGATTGAGTTCGCTACCTTATTGCCGGGTTTGTAGACGTTCCGAAGTCGGTGGGCCTCGTCGATAACGACCAGGTTCCACGGAGTGCTCCGCAGATACGGTTCCTTTGACCTGGCAAACTGGAAGGAACAGATGATGATTTTGGCTTGATCGAAGGGGTTGAGGTTCCCCGAGCGAATGGCCTCATTGAAGGTCTTGGCTTCCAGAATGACGCTTGGGAGAAAGAACTTGTCGAGCAGTTCTTGGCTCCACTGCTTGCGGAGATTCGCAGGACAGATGACCAACAAGTGGCGTCGGCGTTCCGCCCAATGCTGGGCAAGCAATATCCCGGCTTCTATTGTCTTGCCAAGGCCGACTTCGTCGGCAAGGATCGCTCCCTTCGACAGAGGAGAGCGAAATGCGAAGAGTGCTGCCTCAATTTGGTGGGGGTTCAGGTCAACCTGGGCGTCGGACAGTGCAGACGCGAGTTTGTCCACGTTGTCCGAACTGGACCGTTTCGTCAGCTCATGGGCAAAGAGCTTGGCGTGATAGGCCGTCAGACTCATTGGCAGTCAGTATTCTCCGTGCACCAATCTTAGAGCATCGCCGCAAGAAGATGACCCACACCGCTATGACAAGATCTTTGGAACGGGGGAAACTGACGCCGGTGGCGTGTCGTCACAGGCCGATGGATTGCTCTTGGCTGTCATTCTGTGGCGTTTGTCCCCTTGAGTTGTCGTCTGTGGAGTGTGTCTGGCTGTGATTCGCGTGTTCAAGTGCTGATTCGCGACTCGTTGGCTGGGCATCACGGTCGTAGAAGTTACTCTGGGGGTCAATGTGCAGCCAGCCTCCTGTCTGATCGTGTTTGTAGCTCTCAATCTCGCCGGTCTCGCGCTTCCACTCGTACCCTTCCGTCTCTTTGGGTAGAGCTGCTTCGATGGGTGCGTAGTGCCGTAAATCGACCTCAGCTTCGTGTGGGATGATCTCGGGAAGCGAAACCATTGCCTCGGTCGGCGGCTCACGGCGTAGGTCATCCTGCGGGTGCTCTCTGCTGTTGGTCATCGGTGGCTCCTTCGTCTGCTGGTTGGCGGTCGAATCGACCGGCGCTCTTTGGAGGTCTATAGCCGAGGTCTTGGTCACGTCGGTACTAAGGCGTTCGCCAAGGGTTCCGGCGTCATTGGTATAAATCCGTGCGTCCTGTGAAGCGCGGGAGACGGAGACATAAGCGAAGCGCGTGTTGATGAGTTCCGGGTGAACGGTCGTATCCATGTTCACCAAAACCCGGTCGGTGGTAAGTCCCTGTGAGCTGTGCGAGGTCACGGTATAGCCGTGATCGAAGTGCCGCATCTTGGCTGAATCGAAACTGACGACGCGCTCTTTCTCGCCGTTCATCTTCACGTCAATCTGCTTGCCGTCGATCCGCTCGATGGTTCCGAGGTCACGATTGGAGACACCCAATTCGCGGTTTGTGGACGTAAACTGGACGCGGTCGCCCTGGGCAAAGTCCCGGCTGATCTCACGGTAGGCCGTAATCCCACTCAGTCGTTTTGGGTCGTAGGTAACTTGCTTCCCGTCGTCTTTGGCGACGGTGATCCGATTGGCTGCGGCATCAATGGAGACGACGGTCGCATACGAGCGTGGCTCGATCCCATGCTCCTTGCTGCCACGCGAGTAGAACAAAATGTCACCCAGCTGGTAGTTCGCTGCCCACTCCCTATCGACGCTGGTAAGCTCCGATCGCTGGGTCAAAACCTCCATCCGGTGGTCGTCTTTCGAGACGATGCCGGAACCTTTAAGCTCGTTGCGGATGGCGTCGTTGATGTCACGGCGGCTGGCGTTATCGGGGGAGACGACAAGCGTGTTTTCCGGCTTGGCGGCGTAGTCCTTGGCGATTGCCTCAATGCGCTGGGCATTGTCCGGGATCTCGGTCACGCGCCCCTGTTGCTGCAATAAGCTGACGCCCGTCGCTGTTTCATTTTTGGCGAAGTGTTCGACGACGCGAAGCAACTCAGGGTCTTTCTGGCGCATGATCTGATCAAGCTGCGAGGTCTGCATCCCGGCTTGCTGCATCTGCTCGAATGGCTTGCCGGCGTCTACGCCTTGATGCTGGCGGGTGTCTCCAACCAGCAAAACCCTATCTTGTGGGCCGATCTTTTCCATGAAACTCTGCATCTGGCGAGTGCTGGCGAGACTGGATTCATCGACCATATACAGGTGTCTATGGTCGGGGTCGCCCTTCACTTGCTCCTGGCCTCCACGAGCAAGGAAACCTTGCAGCGTGTCAGCAGAGATCCCAGCGTCCCGTAGCTGGGCGGTGGCGCGGCTGGTCGGGGCAAAACCCTCTACTGCGTAGCCGTTCCGCTCCGCGCCCTCCCGGATTGCGGACAGCGTACTGGTCTTACCTGACCCTGCGAGTCCCTGCAAACCGTGGACGCGGTCATGAGTGGACAGCACCTCCTCGATGGCTTTCCGCTGCGCTGGATTGAGAAGTTCGCGGTTGTTGGCGTGAGCTGCAGCCTGCTCTCTTGGCAGAATCGGCTCGACGGTATTCTGCCCGCGTTGCATATGCCCGACCGTCGCTAGTTCCGCCGCGATGGTCTCGCGGGTGGTGAACTGCCGCCCGGTATCGTGCTTCTGGCCGTTGACGGTTTGGAACTCACTGTTGCCGTGCCTTTGATCGAAGTTCGCCCGCACCTGGTCATAGGTGAGGTCGCCCATGCCGCGCCGCAAGGCGTCACGCATGATGTCCCGCTCGTCGGTAACGGCCTCCCGCTCGAAGCTACGATCTTTAGCGAAACTGACGGCTTCCTGCGCCCTTTGCTGCGCATCCGGCACACGATTCTGTGCCAGCCCTTCAGCTCTGTCGCGAGCTGCTGCGACCACATGATCCGCCTGATTTCCAAACTCGGCCGCAATCTGCCGGTGAGCTGCCAGCACCTCGGCGGGAGTGTGAATCTCCTTCCGGTCGCGAGTGTTGTGAGCCGCAATCTCGGCTGCCTCCGGCCCGCTGAAGCCACTTCGCGCAATGGCTTCTTCGATCTGTTGGCGGCGCGGGCTGGAGGCTTCAAGGTACTCGGCGGTGTAGCCCTTCACGTCGGGAGCGCCGCTCTTGCCGGCCTCTATTTCGTAGCCAAGATTGCGGAGCCGGTAGGTCAACTCAGACTGGTAGACGGCGGTCGCAAACTGCTGACTATCGAAATAACCTTGCGGCTGAAGTGCGCGAGTTGAACCGTCGGAACGCTCGGTTATATTGAAGATGACGGCATGGGTATGAAGTTGAGGAGCGGCGTACCCGTCCACCGGACGGGCGGTGTCATGCTCGAACTTGGCAACAATGAAATTGCCGGTGGTCTCGGCGGGATTGTTACCGCCGATCCGCGCCTGAGTGTACCGCTCTAACTCCGTAAGAACGATGGTCACGGCCTGCCGGTGGGCTTCGCGGACTCGATCATCGCCCCCTACCAGAGCGGTCAGCGAGACGGACTTTGGAGCGGAGAACGTTGCATCCCAACCGGCCCGATGCTCCACCGGCTTGACGGTCGTTCCGTCGGCGGTTGTATACTCCTGAGCCTTCCGGTGGTAGACCAACTGCTCGGCGGTGTGGGGATTCTGACCTTCACTCAGACGGGCGAAGTGCTGGGAGTCAATGGCTCCGGTAAGGCCGTACTTCTCGGCCAACTGCCCCTGCCATTCACCGAGAATCGTGTCGCCCTGCTTCCAATAGTTCTGTTCAGCAGACGTGAACTCTTTGGCGTGATAGGTCTGCGCTTGGCCGGAACTGATTGGTTTTGAGATGGTGAGCATTCGACCCTAACTTGTAAAGGTGAACGTAGTTTGGAGTTCTTCATCGCTAACGACTGCGGCGGAGTCAACCGGCACTTCCGCGGCGGAGTCAGCCTCGGCAATGTCCTCCTCCGTTGGTTCGTCACCCAACGGCAAGACGGCATCCTCGACCTTTGGAGAGACTGACTTCATCACCTTCGGCACGTCGGCTTCAAGGTCAATCGTCGGCTCCCGTGCAGCTTGAGACTTCGGTACAAGAGTGATTGGATCGAAGCCAAGCGCATCGTCCTCCATGTCGCGAGCTATGAAGCTGCGAGTCCTCTGAGGCACATCCATATAGTCGAAATGGAAGCGAGCAACATTGTTTCCCAGCTTGAGAAAGGCGTGGCGGTTTTCAAGTCCGGAGATCTCAGAATCCATCACCAACGGCTCGACCTGGCGATCCAAGGTGAAGTTCTTGCCTGAGCGTGTACCGTCGAAGTGTGTCTCTTTCATGCGCTCGATCTCGATCTTGCCAATGGCATTCGACACCCACTCCGCCGCCTTCGGCTCCGTGGTTTTCAGGAAAATCTTGGTGGCTGGCTGTGACAGCATTACTTCAGCCAGATGACCGTAGATCACCTCAAGCTGGGCCTTCCCTTGGAAGCCGAGGACGAGTGGGTTCTGGCTCTTCCGGTTCTCGGTAATGGCGGTGTGGAGCTGAGGTAGACGCTGCAAACTCGCCAGCTCGTCCAACACAAACCACACTGGCTTCTGGGCGCCCTGCGGGGCGGTTAGGAGCCTCAGAACCAAGAGGTCGATCCAAAGGCTGTGGAGGGGGCGGAGCGCTTCGCGCTCGGTTGCGCTGGAGGTAATAAATATCCAACCCTTTCGCGTCTCGGCCCATTCAGTTGCGCTCCAGGTCGCCTTCGACTGCTCCTTCGTGGGCAGCATCCGCAGGCTGTCCGCTACCAGTCCGAGCGAAGCCAGGACGCCGTTGCGTTGCTGCTGTGCGCCCTTCGCAATCATGGCTTGCATCTCGGTTCCCAATACACGTTGGTCGATCTCATCCGGGTTGGACAGCCATGCGACCAACTGCGTCGGGGTCGGTCCAAAGGTGAGGAGATGGGCGAAGATTTTCTGTGGCGTCTCCGTGAAAAACTCGCCCTTCTTGTCGCTGGTCGGCTGGTACAGGGAGGCGGCGATCGCTTTGGCTTCTGCCTTCCGGCGAAGCTCCTCAGACGGCCCCCAATACGGGCAGCGGGCATCCAAAGGATTGAGCACAACGTCCCCACGCTCGGCGTTATAGAACCTCTGAATGAACTCGCAAGCCGGGTCGTAGACGATAGCCATTTCATCCCTGTCTTGAATCTGCCGGAGTATCTGCATGATGAGCGAGGTCTTACCCGCGCCCGTGTCACCCATCAGTTCAATGTGCTGCGCCTCAGCCCTCAGCGGTATCCTCATCATCTCTCTCGCTTCGGTAGTCTTGAAGCCAATTCCGTCCCCCTGAACCGTCTCGTTGAACTCTTTGGGAGTCAACAGCACTGGTCCCTTCAAGAGCCGTCCGTACTTCATTTGCTTCCGACGCTTGATGTCCTTCCTGATGGAAAGCGGGACCTGGGCAAGCAGTGAAAGGAAGCCGAACAGGAGCGGAAGTTTATAGATGTCCCAGAGACGGTCGCCCTGGAATACGTTCGCTTTCAGGTACTCGTGCAGGGGCTTGTCTAGGTAATTCTGCTCTGGCCCGCGATAGAGAGCCAGGAGTCCCCGCTCTGCCGCCGCTCTCGAAATCGCAAGCGAAATCTGCTTGCCACCGGGGGCAGGAGTTGTGCCTTGCTGCACATCGGCTTCAACGGCGAGCTGTCCCATCCTGATGCCGTCGCCAACGTAGAGCAGTTGGTACTTGTCCTTCTTGTTGAGGGCCGCGCCCGCCGCCGCTCGTGCGTAGATCGGTGTGTAGAACTGCTGTAAAGGGGTCTGGCCGTAGACGAAGCGGACGTAGAGAAAGCAGCCGGTTATCACGAATGCAAGGAACACCGCTCCATATGTGTGGATGGCGGAATGCGGAGGAAAGATGACGGTTTCTTTGCGACCCCACTGTTGACTTGCCATCACGCACGCTCCAGGTCTTGCTTTGTCTCAAGGGCAAGTGCCGCCTTCCGCTTCTTGACCTCGACCATGATTCCGTCGAATACCTCAGGCGTGATCTTGAGGCCGGTTGTAAGCGGCTTCAAGAGGTTTGTCAGCATCAACCGAATCCCAACGATCTCGCTTAATTCGGGGCTGGCCGTTGGCAGAATGTCAGTGAGCCGTAGCTCGGTAAGAATGAGTTGCCGAATGAGTTCTCCGCGCACTGCCCGCGCTTCCGGGCAAGTCGCTCCACGTCCGCAACCTCGTGCGGACTGAGCTTAGTGGTTACTCCCACCAAGCGAAATCTCGCACGTTTTGTGGCTTCTTCTGTGAGCTGATCTTCGCTTAGAAGTGGCATATTTTCTCCGTTTTGGCTCGGGTGTCCTTGGGTCTCCCTGAGTGTCCGCAGGGACACTCAGAAGCTCTATGTGGCTGTATCTATTCGGGCAGGTGCAAGTGTCCTTCGGTACACCCAGCACGACCCTCGGAGGGGTGGAGTGTCATAATTCATCCGGTGCGTAGCACCGCTTCCATCCCGGCACAAATCATTGAGGAGGAAATGCTCATTACTTTGTCGCCGCGATAGCTGATGGAATTGTTATTGGTGCTTGTACTGACGTTGCAGGCTTACGCCCCGGCTTTCCCTTTGGCGCACCATCACTGCTGCGCTTGATACGCAACGAATGGATTGGCTTTGCATCGTTCGGTGCACCGATGAACTTCTGGAAGTCTTTGTCTTTGGTGAAGACATATTCGAGTGCCTTGTTCACTACGTCGTCTGCGCCAACATGGGTGAACGCAGCATATTGATTGACGAGGTTAGCTGTAGGCTCTTCAAGTGAAACGGTAGCTGTTATCTTTCGGCTGGTTGTGATCTCAAGCAATGGCATATATATTCTCCTTTTCGTTTGTGATTGAAGCGATTGAGTGGTCTGCTGCACTGTCACGCTCGTAGATGGTGTCGTACAGGAACACCTTTGCGGCGCGGTCATATCCACGCACCGCGATAATCTCGCTCACCTTGCGGCCCTCGGCATAGCGTCCCACCTGGACGACAACCTGCACTGTCTCGGCGATCTCTGCCAATATGTCATCTCGGTTTGATTGCTGATGCGACCGCATCGCCAATTCGCCGAACCTGCGGAGGGCCTTCACCGCAGAACTGGCGTGAATCGTCGCCATCGAACCCGCATGACCCGTATTGAACGAATCGAGCAGCGTGCGGGCTTCTTCGCCACGTACCTCGCCGAGGATGATGCGGTCGGGCCTCCACCGCAACGCGGCCTTCAATAGATCATTGAAGCTCACTGTGCCTGTATGCGATTCCGTCTGGCACTCCGACGCCAAGAGATTCGGCTTGCCGATGCGCAGCTCGGACGTGTCCTCAATCACTACAATGCGCTCTTCCTCGGGGATGTAATCGGCGAGGGCGTTGAGCAAGCTGGTCTTACCCGAGCCAGTTCCGCCGCTAATCAGCATCGTCTTTCCGGCCTCGATGTAGCCACTCAGTGTTGCGCCTATCTCCGGGGTCATAGCACCGGTCTGGATGAGGTCGGCGATAGTGAACCGAGTCCTGGAGAACTTCCGAATGGTGACGGCGGGATTCGGCCGAACAACGGGAGGTATCACCGCCGCGAGGCGGCTCCCATCGGGCAACTGAGCATTCAATAGCGGGTGCGCCTCATCCAACTTGCGACTCAACTTGTTCGCAATCACCTCAAGGCCAGTGCGGAGGGCCTTCGCGTCAAACACGATCTCCGCGTGTTCCAACTTGCCCCTACGCTCGAACCACCATTGGCCGTTCGGATTGCCCATAATTTCGCTCACAGAGTCATCAAGCAATAGCTCTTTGATGGGCTGCAGAAACGATATGAGGAGATCCAAGTCGTGATTCATAGCGGCTCCTAATCGAATGCCTGGTCGGCGCGATAACGAACGATAGTGAGTCCAAGCGGATTGAAGGCGAGTGCGTTGTTCTCGACGTGATCGGCGAAGACATAGGTCACGCTGGCGGTCCAACGCTCCGTCTTGATCTCCGAATGGTCGTTGGCGTTGGTATAGACCTTCTCGAACTCAATCCGTGCGGAATATGGCGACTGCCGTAGATCGTCGAGGATGACGCTCTTGATGTTGATATCGACATACGGGAGCGTGCTGTCCTGCTGGAATGTCGTAATCGTCTTGTTCAACTGCTCCTGCCGGATGACGGCTTGCTGGACATCCGAATTGAGGAAGTAAAGCGCCTGAGTCTGATCGCGCTCGATGGTGTAGCGGTTGCGTTGGAAGTAAAGCGTCGCCCACCGCGAGAGGTAATACTTGTTCTCCGCCTCCTGCGGTTTGTACTGGTAGTTGCGGTAGTCAATGGCGTCGGCGTGGCCTACGTCATTGATGCGAATGACAAGCGGCTTCATGCCAGCAAGTGCTTTCTGGCTTTTGAAGGTGACCGCGCCCAGCATAAGGCAGACAACACCCAGAACGAGGATCGTAATCTTCAAATAGGTATTCATCACGAGGGGGTCGCCGTACTGCTCCAAATAGTGTTCCGCTGCGCGGGTGATCTCGGGGGATTTCGTTTCTTGAGCTGGCATTTGGTATCTCCGTTTAGCGCATGATTCCTGCGGTGATGGCTCCGGTGACTGCACCCATGCCCGCATCGTGGCCGCTGCTGCTGCCCGAAAAGATAGAGGCTGTGATGGCAGGTATTTTGAGAATGAGGAAGATATTGACGATTACGAGCACTATCAGCAAGGGGAGATTCTTGATGAGATTGATTGGGTTGGTGAAGTCGGTCAGATTGGCGTAGTAAGCGATGAACAGGTGCCCTAGAACGCTCATCGTTGCAGCGGCAACTACCTTGTAAAAAGCGAAACTCAGGTACGCCTTAAACCACCCCCAGAAGAGAAACTCCAGCTTTTCGACGACTAAGAACGGGATGAAGATTGGGCCAAGAAGTCCAATGATCGTCCCCGCAATTGCGCCATAGGCCAGGATCACAGTGGCGATAGCCGCAAGTACAGTGAGACCGATCTGGGTACTGATGTAGGCGAAGAGCATATATGGCGCGGTGAACATTGCCATGCCGGGTCCAGACTTCGCCAACGCTGCATCAATCGACTGGAACATCGACTGAATCCCATCCTGTCCAATCGTTTGCGCGAGGCTGGTCGTCCCTTGACTGATGAAGCCCTTGAGGGAGTATCCAATGCCGGGGATACTGCTGTCGTAGTACTTCACAAACATATAAGCGAAGCTGATGAGCATGAAGAAATTGAGGAACCTCGCCATATCGAAGCCGGGACCGCCGCGCGAAGATGCGAGGGCTTCCTGGACACCAAACCAGACCATCATGATCGTCGCTAATGAAAGGACGATGTGAAGACCGATCGTATCGACGGAAGGTGACATCGTAGCGGTCAACGTGTCGCACTGTCGCATAATGAACGTGAGTAATTGGTTTCCCATAATCGCCCCGGCGGATCAGTAGCTGAGTGCTTTGGTGATGCCTGTTGTGTCATGCGAGACGTGGCTGTTGTAGTTCATCTCGTATCCGTCGGCGGCCTGCATCGACATCTTCAATGCGTCCTGCTGCTGCTTCTGCTGCACCATCTGCTGCAAGCTCTGGGCTTGTGTCATCTGGCTAGCTTCCTGCTGGGTGCGAAGCTGCAGAAGCATCGCCTGGTTGATGCGCTGCAACGTAGCAAGTTCAGTCTGTTGGGTTGGGTCGGTGGAGTGACTGGCGGTTTCCAGCGTCTTGATATCTGCCTCACGTTGCGGAGCATTGGCCCGCACCGTACCAATCGTTTGCAGACTGGTGGTATTGATTGCGTCGCTCAAATCCACAGTTGCACCTTGCGCCGCGATAGCCTGTTGGCCCTGCGCGTTTAGGGAGCTGTAACCGGAGATCTGGCCTGTTCTCTGGATGCTCGCACCCTGATTCGCCGCCGCCGCTCCGCTGCCGTAGGTAGCGGAATTCGTCCAAGGGAGCGAATTGCCATAGGTGTTTGCAGGATGAGCTACCGGCGTCCATGTCTGTTGCGCCATGTTCGTATACGCCGTGTAGTAGCTGGATGGTGCCGTAGCCATGCGTTGTGCAAGGTTGTAGGTCTCCATCACGTTTTGCGTGGTCTTGATAGCGGTCGTATACAGTTGGCTGCCCTGAATGAGCTGCTCCGCTGCGTGGGCTGACTGCGTTGGGTCCAGCACAATGCCGCCAACGAACTGCGCGTATGCAGGTTCGGCTAGAGTGGCAAGAGCCAGAATTAGAGACAAGGGGGTGCCTTTCATGGTTGTTCTCCATGTTCTCGGTCCGGGTTGGGGGTGACTGTTTGAGGAAGGACGATTACGGGAAAATGATTAGCGTTTGGAGGCCGCGATATCGTTCTGGAGTTCCATAATCTTGTTGCCCAGAGGATTCATCTTGTCTCGCTGTGCTTTGCACGCAGATTGCGTGCGCTGGATCACTTCGACCGGGGCTAGCAAGCAGTCTTTTTGGTATTTGGCGTTCAATGTATCGAACTGCGCGTTGAGGGCGGTAAGCTGATCTTGCTTGCTCTTGCAACCGATTGTCGAAAATGCGATCAAAGCGAGTGTGACGATAACGACTGGACGCATGGAATGCTCCTTAGAACGACTGTGCGATGCGGTGATTCTCGTAGGCCGGCAGGAGCAAGTCCTGGGTGAAGTAGACCTTTACGCGGTGCCCTTCCCGTATGGTGATCGTGGGTGGGATTTGAATGAACCTGTCGAGGATCGTGGTTGCCGATTGCGACACGCCTGAGGCTGCGCCGTTCGTAAATGACTGCGAGCCTGAGCTGTTGAGGTTCGATCCACCTTGACCAATCTGGGCGGCACCGGCGATCACGCCAAGCGCAATCGACGTTCCGAAGATTTGGAGATAGTGATTGTTGACCTGATCTTTTAGTCCCTCCTCTCCGATCTGGTCGAGGCCGTGGAACTGGTCTAAATCGACGCTATAGCCGTCCGGCATGAGCAGACGATGAAAGGCGACGGCAATCCGGCGCTGTTGGCCGAACCCGGCACTGCCGATCTTGCGGGCTTCACCCAGCACGATCGTTCCTTCTGGTATGAGTATGTGCTGATGGTCGTGGGAATACACAGGATTCGACACAAGAACCTTGACCGGGCCGCTGGAATCGCCATCTATTCGGTTCATCAAAACCGTGTCGAGCGTCAAACCCTCATAGATGACATAGGGTTGGCCCACTGCCTGGTCGATATTCACCTCCGCCGGACGTTTGTAGTTCGTGGCGGGAATTTGCTCCCCAGCGGCTCTCGGGGAGGTCAATCCTGTCGGCTGGCCGGGCTGACCTGCCGCCGCGAAGGGATTTGGAGCCACGAGCCCAACTTGCTGAGAGCCACTCTGCGGCTGAGCGGGTTGTTCCGCTGGACGTGCATAGGCGATGTTGGAAGAGAATCGGGCTGTATCTGCCCGTTCCTTTTCAGTCGCCGCAAGCTGCTGTCCGGCTTGCTGCGCGGGGGTGAGTTGGGGCTGGCTGTTGGCCTGGGTGCCGTTTGGCTGCCCGTTAGGGGTTGCCGAATTGAGTGGACGGCCATCGGGGCCGAATCCCGACGCTACCACCTGCTGTGCCCCCGTCCCACCCAACGCGGGATTGCCGGTTGTAGCTGCTAATTGCGCGTCCTGCTGCGCCTTCAACCTGTCGGCTCCTAGTTGGCGTTGCAAAGCGTCTACATTGCTTGCGGTGTTGTCCTGAACATAGGGCTGCGGTGGCGAATCCTTTGCCTTCTCAGCCGCCGTAGGAGTCTTTTTCCGGGAGCTGATGAGCGTAGCCAGGATGAGGAGAACGACTGCCCCCAGATAGAGGAACATCTTCAAATTCTTCTGAAGAACGCCCTTGGGATGCGGTGTCCGGTCGGTAAGCAGTGGGTCTGCGACGGCGGTGACGGTATCGGCCATGACGTTACCCCTTCCTCGTGAAGTCCATCTTTTTCTTGCCGAGTTCGACGTATCCGTTGTCCATCACCTTAGGGATGATGTACGTACCATCGCGAAGGTCGTAGTTGATGAGGTTCGGCCTGCCGTCCCGCAGCTCGTACACGCTGAACTTCTCAGGCGCATTTGTCTTGATATAGGTGAACTTGTCATCGTGATAAATGGACTGGATATCGAAGGGAGCCTGGTTCGACTTGAACGTGTAGTCGAACTTAAGCGCCAAGGGGTAGGCGCTCTTGTACTCATCCACCGCCGCCCCGACATGGGACTGGAGTGTGGATATCTGTTGATGTGCCTGTTCAAGCTGCGAGGCTGGAACGTACTGAGCAGGACCGTTCGCAGCGACAATGTTCGAAGCATCTGCGGGCTGGATAATGACCTTCAGATCGGGTTCGCCGCCCTGGGTAGTGATGTCAGTCAGCGTGAAGCTGTAGATGTTGCCTTTGTCTGTGATGAGGTTGAGGTTTGAGCTAATACCCGCCTTGGCCGGATGGACGAAGCAGAAGTTGCCGACCACATCCACAATCCAGAAGTCCTTGTCGCCGGTTGCGGCTTCCATGATCTTTTCGGTGGCCGGGAGAACGATCAGCGTCGTGTATTTGACCTTCGCCCGGATCGGCACGATGTCCTGTGAGTGATACGAGACGTTGCGTGAGGCCGTCTGTGCCGATGCGGTTGGGGCATAGACTGCCAGACCGCCTAGCGTTGTGAGCAAGATTGCGACTGCGGTTGTAAGTCTCTTCATGACGGAACTCCTTAGCGGCGCGGTTGAAATGGGTGGGTGATGGCGAGTTGGCGGACGCCCTCGGCGATGCCGTACTGGGCAAAGGTTTCTCTTTTAAGCAGGTTGTCGCGGGCGTTGTTGGTCGCAATCCAATACGAGACGGAATCGACGTTGAGCCGAACCTTTTTACTGGACTGCGCTTTGCGAATCAGCATCTCGCCGGGTGGAATGAGGTCGGCGATGATGTCGATTTCGGTGTCGTTGAGATGGAACGCTTCGCGGTACACCTGGCGGTTCATCTCAGGGTTGGCGAGGAAAATCTTGGTTGGGCAGCTCTCGGCCACAATCGCCAGCATCCCTGATTCCTCAAGTTCCTTGATGGACTGCGTGGCGAGAATCATGGCTGCGTTGTGCTTCCGCCAGGTCTTCTGAGCAGCCACAATGTAGGTGCGGATGGTCTCGTTCTTGATGAAGAGCCAAGCCTCGTCCAGCAGGAACGTCTTGAAGGTCGCCAGCTTCTCAGGATTCGCAATCTCGTTGCTGGCCCGATGCAGGACGTAAAAGAGCAGAGGCTCTAATACCTCGGGCGCATCACCCCAGCCGGCGAAATTGAACGTCTGGAACTTGGAGAAGCTGAGTGTGTCCTCGACGTTATCGAAGAGGAATCCGTACTGACCTTCCTTGGTCCAACGGTGCAGCCGCTCCTTCAACTCCCCGATGATCTGACTGAAGGTGGAGAGCGTCCGCTGCTCCGGCGCGACGACGTACATCCGCTCGATGGCCTCCCACAACTTGCGCTCTTCTTTGAAGTCGAGTTTGTACCGCTTGTCGTTGCCCTCGATGAGTACCCGAAAGAACGAAAACAGAAATTGCAGGTTTTCCTTGCTCTCAGGCAGACTGAACGGGTTGATAGTGAAGTCCCGGCTCTCCTGGCCAACGTTCAGATACGTCCCACCGAAGATCTCGGTAAGCGACTGGAACGAGCCGCCGATGTCGAAGATGTAGGTCTGCGGCCGATATTTCTGCGCGTTTGTGAGCAGAAAATTACATAAAAAACTTTTGCCGCTGCCCGTCATTCCGAGGATCAAAGTGTGCGCTACCTCGCCGTTATGCAGGTTGAGGTAGTACGGCGTGGCGTTGTCCGTCTCCAGAACTGCAAGATACTCTGAGCGAAGATATGGGTTCGTCTTCTCGCCTGGGTGAATGGTGAAAAGAAACGACAGGTCGGCATAGTTGGAGTTGAGCAGGTACATCTTGCGAACGTTCTGGGCGTAGTTGCCCGGAACGGTCGCAAACAAGGCATTGAGCTGGTTATAGGTCTCTGTAAAGAGCGCACCGTCGGCGTTCGTGAACACGCCGGTAAACTCGCCCATCTCCCGATTGATCGTCTGGAGGTCGGTACTGTACAGCACGACCGTCAGCGAAAAGTCACCCAATGTCTGGCCGTCACCAAGAGCCCGCAGACACTCGCCAAGGTTCTCGATGTCAGCCTGCTTTGACTCGTCAATCAGCACGTCCCGCTGGTTCGTCTTCGCTGGGTCGCTGCCAATCTGCGATACCAAACCCGACTTGCTCATGTTGAAGTGGCGGCGGCGCTTGTCCACCTCCTTCCGGGCCTTCGCCATCGAAAGCGGAGTCCATTCGGTGACGACGTAGAAGTTGCCCTCGATCTTGAAGAGCCGGTCAAGTACCAGAGGCCGCGTCTCCGCGATGGCCTCTTTCATCGTAAGGATACGGACAAAGTGATCGCCGACGCGGAGGTGGTCGCGCTCCGCTTCGATGTTCGAGTTCACCACCTGGAAGTCGAGGTACTGGGTCGATTGGGGTTTCCCAGCAATCCGCCAGTCATCAAAGTTAAGCAGCCGGCGAAAGAAGCTGAATTGCGCCTGCTGTCCCTGGACCTCGATGGGCATGAGGTCTGCAAGATGCCGGGTGAAGTTCTGAACGCACTGCTCAAGCTTCACCATGTCTGCGTCGATCTGCTTGCGGAGCAGGACCTTCATGTTGTCGTTGGTGAACTGCGCCTTGAGTTCACGGATAGCTCCCTGGGGATCGCGAGGCATCCGTCCGAGAGCGGAGAGGATGCCGGTCTTCGACCGCGCACCCTCCAGCACGATCACATAGAAGAGTTCCACCTCATAAAGCCGATCGCGCTTGGACTCGAAGTATTGCCGCCGCTGGTCGATGGCCGTGTCGATCAACTCGTCATCGTAGCGGGCGAATGGGATCTCAGGCCGGTTGGTCTTGAAGAGGTATTGATAGACATGAAAGCTTTCGCCGAAGGACTTTAGAGCAGACTCAAGCCGCTTGACGGCATACTGCTGTTCGTCGCTGTCGAGGCTTTCGTAGTCAACACCCGTAACGCTCAGGAGCATCCCAAGGTCGCCGCTCTTGGTCAGAAAGGTCGTCTCGTTCCAGAAGCCGTAAAGGTTGATGTGGGCGCTTAGTGCGTCCGCTTCCTTCCACGGCTTGATGATTCGGGAAAGATTGAGCATTACCGTACCTCTACCTTCGGGACTGTCTGCTTGGCTGCGTCATAACGCTCCTTGAACTTCTCGGAACGTCCAAGAATCTTCAGGAAGGCCGGGTCGGAGTTCGTTGCCCAGTGGCCGAAGATGGAGCCTGCGACGAACACGATGACCGCACCGAGGATTGAATTGAAGAGGTTGAACATCCCGACAGCCGACACGGCAATCATGAAGAAAAGAGTGCGTTCGATGCCCATATAGGTGAGTGGCTTATGCAGGCTTTTGAAGACCCGATTGCGGCGCTTCTCAGTTGGTTCCGGCATAAGCCCTCCTATGGACTTCAGGCGTACCGTCTGCGGTTTGGGAGCGAGATAGACTGCAGCCACCGGCAATTTCGGACGGCTGGGCTATCCCCATAGCCAAGTCAGTACGTTGGTCGCCATGATGGCAATTCCCGTTCCGGCAGCGACTCCCGCAAGTGTCTTCTTCGCGCCGGGTTCTCCGTGTGCGAAGGTGTAGCCGCCGATCACGACCGCGATCAGACTGGCGGCCTTGGCGATCGTTCCAGTAAACAGCGTTTGGATGGAATTAATGCCTGTATCGAACGGCGAGGCATGGGCTGCAAGCGGAAAGATCGACAAACATAGGAGCGTTAATCCTGCGCGTGTCAGATAGAGCTTTGTCCGCTCTATTATTGCTCCTGGGATGGTGATTCGAAGACGTGTCATTAGCACCTCCAACGACCGGGATGGTCGCGATATGCCAGACACTAGACGGCGTTTTCACACACGTCCAATAATGATTTTCTATGGACGGTGAGGCGCAGGCTATACGCCAATTACGTTCGCGAGCATGTCAGCTTGCCTTTTCCAAATCGTGCGGTTTGCCACCGATAACACGTCCATTAGGACGCCTCTGTCCGTCCATCCTGATCGTCGACGAGAAGTGTTTTTCAAGCCGAAAAGCGAGCATAGGGAGGACTGGCCGCACCTGCGCCGGATTACAGATAAACGCGGTGGAAACGGTTAGATTGATACCCGCGATGCTTCGCATGGTGAGGTCGGAATCGAGCTTCGTACTCTCCTGCGCCAAACTGAATCCGCGGCCCACCTTCACCAGATACTGCATCTCGGCTGGAGCCGAAATAAACTCCGATGGGTTCAGCCCAATACCTGCCATTGCGAGGTTTCGCGCAATTTCGTCGTAAAGCAAAGGCTGGTGAACGCGCGAAAAGAGGATGCATAAACGGGCGGCAATCACATTTTGCGGAAGGTTTTTTGCACTCGCCAACGGATCGTCAGCACGCAAACACACCATTAGCCTTTCTTCGCAGATGGAATGAATAAAGAGAGTTTTCTCGGCCACCGGCAGTGTCACAATCGCCGCGTCGAGCCTGCCATCGGCAACCATGGTCGTCAGTTCTGCAGAGCACTCGCTCGACGTTTGAATGAGGCCGCCGGGTACAAGCTCCAGGTATCCGCTAAGAGCTTCCTCAAGAATTTTGTGGTCTGCAAAAGGGGAATACCCAAAGCGTAGCGGCCACTCCGTTCCTGTCTTATCGGAGGTTGTTGCCCGCACTGAGTGTGCTCTCATTTCCAGCATTAGGCGGGCAAATACAAGGAATTGGCGGCCCGATGACGTGAGCGATGCACCCTTCTGACTTCGAACGAAGAGATTGGCTCCAAGTCCATTTTCAATCAGCTTGATCTGAGTGCTGAGTGACGGTTGTGCGACACCGATGCGCTTCGCTGCTCCACTGAAACTGCACTCCTCGGCGACCGCAACAAACGATACAAGATGACGAAATTCAGGCCCTTCGTACATAATTGCCACGACCCATCTACTCGGAGGCCAAATGCCAATTGGCGATCGGTGGTGCACTTGGTATGGTGCGCTTCCAGAGACATTAGTTGTCTATCCGGATACGTGGAGTCAGATCGCGAGCAACCAAATGGAGTGCTGTGCAATTTCCAAGCCTATGAAGCATAGGCGCAGCCGAGGGGTGCATAGGAAAGAAGTATTGGACGAGCTGTGCGGTCTACTCCATTGTTGAATCACTGCACGGGCTAGCTTGGTCCCGCGGCGGGCCGACGCTCGAGGAGTACACCTAATGTCAGAGGCAAATGTTACGCAGCGGAGAGGTCCTGGCCGGGCTGAAGGCTTTCACGATGGAAAGCTCCTCGTCGGACGGCATGAGGCGGCAGAGATGCTTTCCATAAGCTGCCGCGCTCTTGATTATCTTGTGGCGAGCAAGCAGCTGATGATTCGTCGTATCGGTTCGCGAGTGTTGATCCCGGTTTCGGCGCTCCAGCGATTTTCAAACTCAGACCACCCGGAGCGTCTCGCGGGCTGATCTCCTTCATGCTGAGAACGGAAAAACTGCACTGTGCTGCACGGCACAGCAAAAGTGACGGTACAAAGGAGCCCTTTTGAGCCCCAAACGACAACGGCGACCTCTCAGGTCGCCGTAAGTCATTGAATTTGGTAGCGTTATCGAGGCTCGAACTCGAACTCTTCGCCTTGAGAGGGCGACGTGTTAACCAGTTACACCATAACGCCACATGCCGAACATTTAGTTCGCCAGGAGACTTGAGCCTCAACCAGCGCGGCTTCTCAACTATAACAAATGCCTCTGACCCACACAATGGAACCGCATGACAGGCTATATCCGGTTGCCTGATGGAGTTGCAGCATCTGGCGAATACAGGGATTCTTAAATGCGTTCAGGATGACGGCTCCCAGGATTTGGGAATCTGTACGGGTCGCGGTCAGCTTAGAGCTGCATCTTCTTTACAATGTTGGTGGTTGAAAATCCTTCAACCGTGGGAACTATCTCCACGCGCCCGCCGCTGGCCTGCACGATCTCATGACCCACAACCGTGGCGACAGTGTAGTCGCCGCCCTTGACCAGCACATCTGGCTTCAGAGCTTCGATCAGGCGCAACGGAGTCTCTTCATCGAACAGGACGACCGCGTCCACCGCGGCCAGGGCGGCCATGACACGGGCGCGTTCACGTTCGCCAACGATAGGCCGCGAGGGTCCCTTGAGCCGGCTGACGGAAGCGTCGGTATTCAGACCAAGCACGAGCTTGGACCCGAAACGGCGGCA